>Ga0129315_1000289_pt1 | contig 49430 bp, 68 predicted proteins | sample Cm827metagenome_FD_94432 | JGI IMG/M metagenome (GOLD analysis project Ga0129315, IMG submission 94432) | Eastern black-and-white colobus group fecal microbial communities from Wisconsin, USA - Cm827 metagenome | ecosystem: Host-associated > Mammals > Digestive system > Large intestine > Fecal... | reverse complement strand
TTCATACCATTTTATGCCTATATTTTGCTTGACTAGATATGCTGTTACAGAATACAGCTTCTAAATAAATTAACCCATGCTTCCCTAACAAAGAGAGAAACATGGGTTTTTCTACAGTCTGAACAACCCGGTTCGTCTGAGCCGGGTTGTTTTTGTTTTTACATTGCTAGAAAGTTAATTTGATATTCGTAGGTCTGCAAAAGCTTCACCAAATCTTGGCACGCCAGCCAAATCGTTACGGTATTGCTGCCTGCGGGGATGGCGAGAGTCTGCTCCTTGATGGAAAGGTCAAAAACTGCCTGCACGCGCTTGCTTTGGTCGTTTAATAAGCCTAGGGGAGTAACAGCTCCGGGAGCGAGCTTCAAATAATTTTGCAGCTCTTCTGCGCTGGCCATGGTCAAACGGCGGGAGGCGAGCAAGGCGCGCAGTGATTTTAAATCCAAACGTTTATCTAGCGGCAGTACCACCAAATAGAAATTAGCGCGCTTGTCGTCAGTAATAAATAAGCTTTTTACGGCGTATTTAATGTCGGGCAGACCTAAAGCTTCGCCTTCGGCTACAGTGAAAATGGGCGCGTGCCTGCGCAGCTTATAGTTGATGTGGCGCGCTTCCAGCAGCTGTAGAAAAATTTCTTCCGTCATCATTATTCCTGACGCTCGTAAGGTTGATGAATCAATTCTTCGTCGTTAAAGTAATTGATACGCATAGCTTCGCGCACATCATGGAGAGTATCGGCAGCAGCAGCGGCAGCAGTTTTACTGCCTTGGCGCAGAATTTCGTATACTTCAGGAATACGCTGCTCCCACATGTGACGGCGTTCGCGGATAGGGGAGAGAGTTTCTTCCAAAACCTTGTTTAAGAACTTTTTAACCTTTACGTCACCCAAGCCGCCACGTTGGTAATGCGCCTTGAGTGCGTCCAGATTTTCGTAATCGGGCAGATATTTCGCAAAATACTCCGGCTTACAGAAGGCGTCCAAATAAGTAAATACGCAGTTGCCTTCAATTTTGCCGGGGTCTTCTACACGCACGTGGTCGGGGTCGGTGTACATGGACATAATTTTTTTCTTAACGATTTCCGGAGAATCGCTCAAATAAATGCAGTTGCCCAAGGATTTACTCATTTTAGCTTTTCCGTCAATGCCGGGCAGACGCATACAAGCATCGTTGCTGGGTAACACTATTTCCGGCATAGTCAAGGTAGCTCCGTAAACACTGTTAAATTTGTGCACAATTTCGCGGCACTGCTCCAGCATAGGCTCCTGATCTTCACCTACGGGCACGGTAGTTGCTCTAAACGCCGTAATATCGGCAGCCTGGCTGATAGGATAGCAGAAAAAGCCTACGGGAATGCTGGCTTCAAAATTGCGCATTTTAATTTCATTTTTTACGGTCGGGTTACGTTGCACGCGGGCAACAGTTACCAAATTCATATAGTAAAAGGTCAATTCCGTCAGCTGGGGAACCATGGACTGCACAAAAATAGTAGTTTTTGCCGGATCGAGACCGCAGGCCAAATAATCTAAAGCAACCTCAATAATATTTTTGCGTACCTTTTCCGGATGTTCGGCGTTATCGGTCAAGGCCTGCGCGTCAGCAATCATAATATAAACCTTATCAAATTCACCGGAATCCTGCAAGCGTACACGTTCGCGCAGAGAACCAACGTAGTGGCCAACATGCAGACGACCGGTAGGACGGTCGCCCGTAAGAATAATTTTTTCTGCCATTATTTATATACCTCCAAATACCTTAAAATTAGGCTTTCTGTTCATAATCTATTTTACTATTATACCTTTTACTCAGGTATTTGTAAACAGAGTTACAAATGAGCGCGCTAAGAAAAAAAGCAGCCCGCTTTTGCGAGCTGCTCTAAAAAATTCTATCGGCAAAATTATTTGCAGAAGATGGCCATGTAACCGGTAACGAAAATGTAAAGTACAATTACAGGCAGAATATAGGTGGCGTAAAAACGAATCCATTTGGGGAAACCTACGCCTGCGCCGGTATCTGCTTCGGCAATAAAATTATCCCAGCCCCAACCGTAACGGCTTGTGCAGAAAGTTAAATAAACCAGACTGCCCAAGGGCAAAAGATTGTTGCTGACCAAGAAATCCTCAAAATCGAGAATGCAGCTGCCTTTGCCTAAGGGTTGAATATGTCCCCAGATATTGAAGCCTAATACGCAGGGCATAGAAAGCAATATAATTGCTATGATATTGTAGCGAATAACCTTTTTGCGCTCCCAGCCGGTTAAGTCGCAGATGCAGGAAGTGATATTTTCAAATACTGCGATAACGGTGGACATAGCGGCAAAAAGCATAAACAAAAAGAATAGTGAGCCCCAAATACGGCCGCCGCTCATGGAATTAAAAACATTGGGCAAAGTTACAAAAAGCAGGTTTGGTCCGCTGCCGGGGTTAATACCAAAGCTGAAGCAGGCAGGGAAAATAATTAAGCCGGAAATAATTGCTACAAAAGTATCCAGCGCCATAATCCACATTGCTTCGCCGGTCAGGCGTTGTTCCTTGCCGATATAGCTGCCAAAAATTGCCAAAGCACCAATACCTAAGCTCAAAGTGAAAAACGCTTGGCCCATAGCTGCAAAAACAACCTCGCGCACACCGTGCTCAATAACTTTATTCCAATCAGGATAAAGATAATATTTTAAGCCTTCGCCGCTGTTAGGCAGCATGACGGAGTTCACTGCCAAAATAATCATTAAAATCAGCAGGCAAGTCATCATGCCTTTGGTTATGCGTTCAACGCCGTCCTTAACGCCTAGATAACAAACGCCAAAACAGGAAAGAACAATGATAATCATGTTCAACGCCATAGTATAGGGATCGCTGAGCAGCGCGCCGAAAACCTGGCCAACGCCGTCGGCATTTAAGCCGACAAAGCCACCCACAGCCATTTTGTAGAAATAATACAACATCCAGCCGGAAACTGTGGTGTAAAACATCATCAGCAGCACGTTTCCCGCAATAGCGCCATATTTATACAGATGCCATTTGCTGCCTTGAGGCTCTAATACGTCAAAGGATTGAGCGGCGCTGCGCACGCTGGCACGACCTACAGCAAACTCTGCCACCATAATGGGCAGACCAAGCAGCAGCAAAAAGCACAAATAAATTAAAACGAAGGAAGCGCCGCCGTATTGACCGGTAATAAAAGGAAAGCGCCACACGTTTCCTAAACCGATGGCGCAGCCGGCAGAAATCAAAATAAAACTAATACGTGAAGAAAAACTTTCGCGTTCCAATCAAATCATCCTATCTATTTAATATTATGGGAATCAGCTTTTATTTTGCTGCGTCTTTGGCAGCTTCGTTAGCAGGCTCGCGGTATGGAGTCAGAAGGAAGTCTATCATTTTGCTTTGCTTATCAAAAACAAAAATCATAATAACTACCTTTTCTTTAGAAAAATTACCGGTATAGGTAACGCGGTCTGCTTGGTCAAAACGCTGAAAGGAAACAAATTTAGAGCTTTCCATTTTGCCAAATTTTTCCTGTACCGCTTTTTGTAGGTTGGCGTAGCCTTTTTCGCCTAAAGATTTTGCTAAATTTTCGTTGAGCAGAGGAGCAATAACGGTATATTCCGGCACAGGTGCGCCGTCAATAGCGTCAATAAATTTTTCGGCAGTTTTTTGCTGCTTATTTAAATCGCCGCCGTCAGCCGCAAAGCAAACTGTGCAGACAAGAGTAAGCAGCATTGTTAAAAATAAAATTATTTTTTTCATTTTGGATAATACCTCCTTTCGTTATATTATATATAATAATAAGCCTTTTTTGAGAAATAGTAAAGAGAAAACAAAAAATTGGACTGACTGACAGGTGATAATTATGACTTTTTTGTGTTTTTCTGATTTAGGCGCAGTTTCTATGTTATACTTTAGATAAATATTAATGCAAGGAGGATTTTTTTATGAGCAAGCTAAAATTATCTTTCATGGCGCTGCTGGTTTTCTGCCTGACACTGCTAGGCGGCGCGGGAGCTTTGGCGGCAGAAAATGACAATCGTATTGCTGTAAGCGCGGGCGCGATTATGGAGGTGGCGCCGGATATGGCTTATATTAATTTTACAGCCAAGGGCGAAGGAAATACTGCTGCCGAAGCTGTCAATGCGGCGGCCAAACAAATGGAGGCTGCACGGCGCAGTTTGTTAGGCTTGAATATTGTGGGACAGGATGTTGCTACCATTAATTATTATACCAACGCTGTTTTTGATGCAAAGGGAAAACGAACAGGTTATGCGGCGGAAAATATTGTGCGCGTTACCGTTAAGGATATTACTAAAGTTGGCGCTGTTATCGATAAATCAAGCGGGTTCACGCTCGTGCCGGTTCGAGTCCGGCCTTCGGCACCAGTAATTTTAGCGGTTTATCGAAAGATAGACCGCTTTTTTGTATTTCAGAAAATGCAACTGCAATAGCTGCGCAACAAACATGATTTTTATCCAAAATCAGCTTTCGATAAGAAAACGTAACACAAAAAGAAATAAACATACCTCTGAGAACGCCATATTTCGCTTCTAAGGGTATGGAACCATGATTTAGGTATTCCTGTATGCGTAGGCAATAAAAAATGCAATACAGGGCATTTTGAAACAAAATTAGCTGTATTGCATAACAGACAATTTAAAATTTTACTCACACACGGCTTTGTAAGACCAGAAAAACTGGCTTTACAAAGCTTTTTTGCGTTACTGAAGACTAAAACAGGGCTGAGTATCCTGATTTCTCGATGCAAGTAAATGCGAGAGATTGGAAAGCTGCTCCTGATTACTTGCAAAATTAGCAGAATAATTACCCAAGAGAATTTTATCAAACTCCAAAAAATCATCATCCTTTATAATCTTTAAAACATCATCTTGTAATAATCCTAAATTATTTAAACTTCCAAGATAAGAAATGAGAAAGCTATAAAGCAAAAAAACAATATTCGCTCTAACAGATAAAGAGAAATGCTTTTTTCGCAATGTAATATTCCAATATTCGTTAGGTATTTGGTTTAAAACTTTACAAGAAAGAGAATTAAGAGAAAGAGTTTTAATTATAAATAATAAATCCCTCTCATTCTTTTCAATATAAGAATCAATATATGGATTTTGTGAAACACCAAACAACCAATCAAATGAAACTGAAAAAACTCTTGAAAATTTATTAAGAAGTTCAACTGAAAGAGAGTTTCTATTTTCTTCAATACGAAAAATAGTAGCTTTGCTTTTTATATTTAATAAATCAGCAACGTCACTTAAAGTTAGACCGTATGCTGCACGAATAAGTTTCCAATGTCGACCAATTTCACATAAATCAGACAATACAGACACCTCCGAAAAATTGACATAAAGCAAAAAAATGCGATATAATTAAATTACAGGTGTTTCACACTATGAAACCTGTACTACGAAACGTTTGAAGCCCAACTTGCTCCAACACTATTTTACCAAAAAACAAAAAAAGCATCAAGAAGTGCGATTGCTTTAAAGGCGTTAATTTAGCTTGAAGTACGATAATTTTAAATTACTACAAATCGTCACTGGAAATTTAAATCGCTATATACTTATAAACTTGAGAGTAAGTAAGGTAGTAGTATATATATTAATACTACTACTAGAGAGCGATTTTGCGAGGCTGTGGATAACTCAGTAAATTAATGTAAAACAACATAATTATAATAATAAAACAAATTATAATAATAGAAAATTACTAATAACAGGGCAGATAGTCACTGACAACAGGGCAGATAGTCACTGATAACAGGGCAGATAGTCACTGATAACAGGGCAGATAGTCACTGACAACAGGGCAGATAGTCACTGACAACAGGGCAGATAGTCACTGATAACAGGGCAGATAGTCACTGACAACAGGGCAGATAGTCACTGACAACAGGGCAGATAGTCACTGATAACAAAAAACATTATAAAATATATTCATAGGAGTGAAAACGTAAATGAAAAATTACCTACCCTTAATTGCAACTCAAATTCTAAATATAGATTTATATTCTTTATTTAGAATAAAAGGAAAAGAAATTAATGCTCACGGAAACCAAACATACTATCTTGGTTATGATGGGTTACATAGTACGAAAGATGAAATAAACATTGACACAGAATTGCTTAATAAAATCCTCACAGGAAAAGCGGAAATTATCTATCTTAAAGATAAGAAAAAAATTTCTGATGACTGTACAATATGTGATATTACAATAAGTGCAGTTGCAAATAGATTTAAATTAGGTGATCTGAATCTTCTGGAATGGAGATTTGTGTATTATCTAATTGCGAAAAACAGTAGTAAAAAAGAAGTTCAAATAATTGATTTTAAAGAATTTGAATTTATCTATCATTATTTTTGCAATATACTAACTAAAGAAAAAATATTATTAGAATCATTGGTAAAAAAAGGGATATTACTAGATTATAAAAAAATAGAGAATAACCAAATTGAAATTATTCTATCAGATAACTTGTTAAATAATATAAAAATAACAAAATATACATATAAAATAAAAGATATATCTAATTTCAAATGTACAGCTAGTTACTTGTTTTATGATTATCTTATATATCAGTTGAAAAAAGAAAACTTTAAAATTATCAAAATAGATTTAAATGAATTCAAAAAAATCTGCTCGATAAATGATGACTCCTATTCAATATATACGAATTTAAAAAATAAAGTAATCGTTCCAATTTTAAAGGACATTAATAATTATATAGATAAACACAAATATGGATTACGGATTTTTTTCGATACTATAAAACAAAATAGAAAAGTGGAAAAACTTAAATTTACAGTAATTAGAAAGGAAGAAGAATAAATGACAGAAGAAAAAATCCAAAAAGAAAAATTATTAGTAATTGATAAAGAACTCAAAAAGACAAATCCGGTGTATATTACCGTTGATAGGTATGTTTCTAAAATGAGGCTAAGCATTTTGGCTGAAAAACTTATAAGAGCTATTGCATCAAATATAGCCGAAGGTAGCTGTACGAATCTTGAAGATATTTCGTTATATACCAATATAGAGACTTCGATTAATACAAAAACTTTTTGCGAAATATTTAATTATAAAAACGATAATTGCTTTACAAAACTAGCTAATGCTCGTGAAGAATTACAATATACAGGCTTTACGCTTCCAGGGAAATGCAGACCAACAGATTCATTAATTGCTAAAAGTTATGTGGAAAATGGGAATATGTATTTCCAGATATCTTCATTAGTATTACCTTATTATATGGGAAAGGGCATTGATTATGAACTTATTAATATCCTTAATTTTAAAAATGTTAATACATTTAGATTTTATGAGTTTTTATTAAATAAATTACAAGATAAAGAGAGAATAGAATTCATCTTAACATTTGAAGAGACGAAAACAATATTAAATCTTACCAATAAATATCCTAAATATATCGATTTTAAAAGTCGAGTGCTAAAAGCTATACTTCAAGATATTAATGGTGAAAATTTTAATAAAGAAAATTTTTGCAATATAAGGCTTGCTATAGAAACAGTAAAAAATGGAAGAAAAATGTCAGGCATAAAATTTACTGTTACACGTAAAAATCCTAAAGTTGTACCTGTAATTTCTCTTAACATTATAAAAGAAAAACTTACGAAAGAAGGTAAAGAGGCATACAATTTCTTTCAATTTACTTCTAACAATGGATTATTTGAAATTGATAGCTGCATAAGGGAATATGGAGAAGAAAGATTAATTCAAGTTTATGAATACGTAAAATATCAATATGATAATAAAAAAATCAAGACTTCATTAAAAGCCTATGCTTCTAATGCTTTAAGAAAAGGCTGGTGCGATCCAGAACTCATCAATAGACTTACTAAGAAAAAATCACAGACACATCAACCTGATAACCAAGAAATGCTTGATGCACCCAAAGAACAAGAGCCTAAGTTACAAGAAACTTTTAACGAAAAAATTTACAATAAGATTGTTAGTATGACTCCAAAACAGCAGCAAGCTTTATTTGAAAAGACACTACAAAATTATCCTGATAAAAATGCATTTTCATATACACTTTTAAGTTCAAAAACGTATGAAGAAGTAATAAATCATCCAGGACTCAGTAATTTTTATATCAAAACTTTAAAAGAACAAAAATTCATTGATATACTCATGGATCAATTCTAAAAGGAGAAAACGACAATGGCAAAAAGAAAACCTAAATTTTTAACAATCAACCAGCTTCTGAAGTTTCTTGGACCTAATACAATAAATCGCATGACCATATACAAACAAATCTGGGCAGGTAACATACCTGCAAAAAAAATAGGAAGAAAATTCCTTATACCGATGAAATGGATAGAAGAAGAATTTGGTGAGTATAATGAACAATAAAAGCAATACAGGGAGTATATTCTACTTAGAGAAAAGAAAACGTTGGGTATGGGTAGGTACATATAATAATGAACAAGGCGAAAAAAAGAAAAAATGGATCTCTGCATTAACTCAAAAAAACTTAAGAGAAAAAATAGAAGATTTTACAGAAGAGCTAAAAAGTAAAACCATAGAACCTGGCATGAATTTAGAAGTCTGGGTAGAAAAATGGCTAAACGTAGTTGCACAACCAATGGTATCCGAAAATACCTTCATATGGTATACTCATATCCTAAAATATATACACTTCACTTGTGACATACAAACAGATAAAGATCATATCGTACAATATGATTTTGGAAACGAAAAACTGAATCTCATAACACCAATCAAAGTACAGGAGCTGCTACGTAATTTAAGATACTTTGGAAATAAAAACCACAAAAAATTAGCAGCAAGAACTGTCAACTCATTTCGAAGAGTCTTAGGTATGGTTCTTAAAAGTGCTATGGAAAATGATTTGATAAAAAGTAATCCTGTACTTAAAGTCAGACCATTTAAAGTTCCTAAAGACTCAATTGTTGTATTGGACTGTAAAGGTATTCATAACTTCCTTGAAATAATTAAACAAGGAAAGTACTTTGACCAGTATTCAAATAAAAAATTCGACCGTGAACGAAAATACTATAAGCAAGAATTCTACGCTTTGGTAAGTCTTGGATTTGCTTCAGGAATGCGAATATCAGAAATATGCAGCTTAAAATGGAGTGACATAAATTTTGATGAACATTATCTGCAAGTGAAATGGGTACTGAAAACAGAAAACAGCTATCGGAAAATAACATTAGACTCAGAAACAATAAACAAACTTAAAGAGTTCAAGGAATTTCAGAATGGCTTTCAAGAAAACCACCAGGAGTATTTTCATCAAGAAAATGATTTGGTATTTACATCCGGTACAGGTAAAAAATTAGAACCAAATAACTTCAGGGAATATTATTGGTATCGAATGATAAAAAAAGCATCCTTACCGGAAAACTTCAGGATCCACTGCATGAGACATACCCATGCAACCCTTTTGCTGGAAAATGGTGTAAACATAAAAGTAATATCTAAAAGACTGGGCCATTCAACAGTAGAATTTACTTTAAAAACCTACGCCCATGTAATAGAAAGCATGGAAGAATCAGCAGCATCAAAGTGGGAAGAAATAATGAAAGAATAATTTTTAAGAAAGGATAATAAAAACATGAAATCAAAAATCACCTTAAAAGAAGAAACAAATCACATGATAAGCATTGATGTAATCATCGGATGCTATCAATTCGATTGCATTCTTGTATGTAACGCTGAAACTGAATTCGGAAGAACATGGCATATGGTAATCCCCAATTGGGAAGTAAATTGTCGCATTGGCAAAAATATCTACTATAATGAAACCAAAATTAAAGAAGCTTTAGAACCAGAAATGAGATTCCCTGAAGAATACGCAGCAATAATTGCTAAAGCGATCACCAGCCGTTTGAATGAACATGATAAAGAGATCGATGACGCAATCATAAAAAAATACTTTCAGAATGATAAAGACAACGAATAAGCAGCTATAAAAAAGCAACCTATTATAAGCCCTGGCTAATATAAAGCTAGGGCTTTTTTCATGCAACGATATTCTAAAATCCCTTGTAATGAGCAAACGATTGTGTTAAAATAATATAAGAGAGTAACGAAATTTACGTTCTCTTCCTAGCGCAAGCGTTAGGCGCACTTACGCGTTTCCAATACCAAGGCTACGCCTTGGTGGAAACGCAGTGCGAGGATGCTAAAATAATAAAATAAAACACAATCCTTAAGCAAGGAGGATGAGGACTAACAATCCCTCATCAATTACAGGCTTAGCCTGTTGAATTGCTTAAGGATTTTTTGTTTTTGAAAGAAGAAAGCAGACATGGCAACCTATCATTTAAGCCTTAAAAATGGAAAAGTGGGTACTGCAGAGCAGCACGCAGATTACATATTGCGTGAAGGACGCTACAGCGGGGGAAAACGTGCGGAAGAATTGGTCTATAAAGATGCCAATCTCCCGCGTTGGGCTATGTCTGCATCTGCCTTCTTTGCGTGTGCTGATAGATACGAACGTGCTAATGGCAGAGCTTATACAGAGTTCGAAATAGCTTTACCAAATGAACTAACGCATAAAGAAAACGAAAAGTTAGTAAATGATTTTATTACTACCCATATCGGGAATAATAAAGTGTGGGCATATGCTATCCATAGCAAGCCTGCTACATTCGACGAGTCACAAGAGCAAATACATGCACATATAATGATTTGCGAACGTATTGTAGACGATGAAATGGCAAAAGCCAAATCACCCTCTAAATTTTTTAAAAGATACAATGCTAAAAATCCTAAAAATGGTGGCTATCAAAAAGACAGAAGATTTTCTGGGTATACAGAAAGCAAAGATAATTTAAAATTGATTCGTCAATCCTGGGAAGACATGATTAATGCCGAATATAAAACTCATGGAATAGATAAAGTTGTATCCTGCAAAACTTTAAAAGCGCAACGTGATATAGCAGCTGAAGCAGGAGATGAAGATATGGTTGAATTTTTAAACCGTACTCCCCAGGAACATCTCGGCCCGGCTCTCGCATATAAAACCAAAAAAATTATTGAAGAAAATGGTTATGATCAAGAAAATATCGACAATACCTTGGACAAAATTTATCAAATGAGTGCCAAGGCTTTTGGCGTAATTATAGATAAAATTCAAAAAGCACGTAAAGCTGCTGAATTAAAATACAAAAAACAAATTGAGTTAGAACGTAAAGAAAAGGAATATAGTGAAAAACGATTAGCAGAGCTTACTACTTCTGGCGAAATTATCAGAAAAGATTTTATAAAATTACTTGGTTCAGTTAATAACCAAATAAAATATAACGAATCTGCAATTATAAGAATTGAAAAAACAATAACTCCGATTGATCAAATGCCAAGCAAGGTACTTAATATTATGACCAGCGGCAGATTTGAAAAATTACAAAAAGAAGGTGAAGCAATAATCAGCCTTAAAACTAGACTAAAAGAAATCTTAAGCCTATACGGTCCCAAAGAATCTATGCCTAATAATATACGAGCAGAATATAACGAAAAAGGACGAGCTTACAGAATCCTAAAAGCTGATTATGAAAAGCAAGATACAGAAATACGCAGTTTCATCAGCTCCGAGGCGGGTGACAAATGGTATAAGAAATTATTGAAAGAAATACTTGAACAAAATAAAGATATGGAAAATCAAAAATTAAATCTGCTTAAATTAAATAGCGAATACAAAGAATTACGAAAGGAAATCATCGAAGTTGGCAGAAAGATAAACCCCCACCTGCATTACAGAATGAAATCTAAATATCGGGCTCCAGAACTTGGCAACGGAGCATCAGCTATATTTGACGCAAGGAATGATATCAATAATCTGTTACGCAATATCATTAATGCCGGCAGGGAGAATATAAAACATAACAAGATGACTGTAAACCTTCAAGATAAAAAGAAAAATTTCTGGGAAGTATAAACTTATACCACCTATCCGCACACTGTCAAGGTAGTACAAGATCTCGTACCTCAATCTTGTCTCCACCTTGACAGTTTAGCTCAATGATAGGTGGTATATAAAAAGTATCAAAAAATAAGGAGGAATAAAAATGCTAGTAAAAGATTATATTGAAAACTGCCTTAAGTTTGCAAAAGAAACAAAAAAATGGGAATCTCTAAATCCATATAGCTATTATTTAACTAATGGCTTTTCTTGGAATGAAACTTGTGACGGAAACGGAGGAGGATTAGATGTAAGCTGGGCATTTAATATGTCAAATAATGAAATCAAAAAACTTGCACCACAAAAATTTGTAGACTTGATTAAAGAAGAAATCCAAACAGCAATCGATAACGACTTATCTGGTGATGAAATTGGAGAATTAGTAAATACGCTGTTAAAATAATAGGAGAAGAAAAATGATTATGTCATTCCCAGATTTTGGTATCTACCCAGAGGAATTAAGAAAAGCCAACAGATTAATTATCAGTATTGCAAAAAACTATAATCTTACTGAAAACGATTTAGATGATGCTGATGATATTGCAAAAGATATTATCAATATCAAATTGAGAAGAGAAAAATACCCATTAGATAAGTTAACCAATACAATTAACTTATGCAGATTAAGAGAAATTATCCAAAAAGCTTCTGAAAGAAATGACATACCAATCACTGACTTCAATTTCGACGCTGATGGTTCCGATATCTGGGCTACATATAAAAATAAACCAATCGAAATTGAATAGTAAACATTGTACCTTAGCAAAATTGCTAGGGTACTTTTTTATTATCAAAAATACTATTATAACTTGAAAAGGAGTTGTGTCATTATGACAAAATCGGAGAAATTTGCAAAAGCTATCAAAGAAGCCTTAGCAACAGTAGAACAGCACCGTGCATTATACTGGAAATTATGCCATGAATATGCAGCGAAATCCGCAGAAGAAGGAAGCAATGAAGAATTAATCAATCAACTCAGCGCATTCCTCTTTGCTGCAGAAGCAACAAACCTGGAGGCACAAGCTGTGTGTGCTTGCTATATCGCATATACTGACCTTTTTGAAGCACAAACACGAGAGAATAGTCCGCTCCTGCAACCTATACGTAACGCAATCCGCGCCGCTGGATATTCCGTAGACTATGATCCGACTACCATAATCTATAAATCAGGACAGAATGTAGTAAGCGCAAGTTTTTCTGTCGGGCCATGGAACGGTTCTGGTAGCTACACCTACGGTCGCAGTCGCTTGCTAAACGGTGACTATTTGCGCAGCGAGCTAAAGCGACTGAAAGAAGCAGCTAGCGGAAAAACGCCGGCTGAAATTATCAGCGACGCAGAAGCAGCGGCCGCCGCTTGGCAAATGTTGAAAAAGCAACGCAAGGACTATCAAAACAATATTCGCAAACTGCGTCAAATGCTGAAAAGCATATCTTTTTATAACTGGGCTCAAATTTGGCATGTATAAGCACATTTTAAAATCTTAAAGGATAAGGATGATGAAACATGAATAACTTAATCAAAGAATATATTACCGAAAGTATGCGTAAATTAACTAACAGATACGTCAAAGAATTCAAAAAAGATCTGGAAACTGACTTAAACACATTAAATGAAACAACAACATTTCCTGAACATCTTATTTTTATAGCACGAACCTGCGGAACATATCTTTTATTCAGAAATAAGGATAGTGCAAATATTATCATCAACCAATATAAGAATAAGTATGGAGCACATTACTTCGTATTTAATACAAAAAAGAATGTACCCTATAAAAAAATCAATTGGGAAAAAGCACTTGAATATATAAAAGAGTATCCAGAAAAGGAAAAACAACATGCGTAGATATAAAGAACCAATATATACAAGCAAATATAAGAAATACAACTATCCAGGCACAAGAATAATCTATACTGGCTGCAGTTATAATACAGCTTGCTATGCTCTATCAAAAGATTTTATGTTTGACGAAGAAAAAATTAAAATTAAAAAACTCAATACTGATATATTTTTAGTTGAAACTAAAACACATAAATTTATTATTGATGAATTTGCAGAATACGATAACAACCTGGGCATAGTTGTTATGTGTTAAAAACGATTCTAACACACCTTAAGCTTTAACTGTCAAGGGATTCCTGCGAGCACTCGGAATTTATTCCCTTGACAGCAAGCTAAGGTGTGTTATGTTTTGCGTATAAAAAGAAAGGAGAATAAAAATGGAACTTAGTGTCACAGTAAATAGAAATAGCTTTAACTGGGGAACTGAAGCAACCCAGGCTATTCAAAAATTTTTCGAAGTCGAAAGACAAGCAAAAGAACTTTTTTCAGAAAATAAACTATATGAAATCATTAAATTCTACACAACAGATGCAGTAAAAAAAGTCTATGAAGTACTCTGCATTGTTGAGAAACATAATGAAGAAGTAGATCTAAAAGTAGCAATCTTCGCAGAAGGCGAAAAAGGCTGCCATAGATTAACTTTCTATTTAAATGATTACGAAGCCCGAAAAAAAGGAAGAGCAGCCGAAAAAAAAGCGTTAACAGCAATAGAAGAATACATTGCTTATATGAGAACAGATACAAAAGCTAAGGCATGCTAAGGAGGAATATCAAATGATTTTATTAAGTTACACAATGGCAACTATTGCAGTATTAGCATACTTAATTGTATTTATCCTTGTGATTACTAAAAATACAGATATTCTCAAATAAAAAGCAAGAAAAGGAAGGTAATAAACATGGCAGTATGGCCAAACGTAATCGAAGAAGAAAATGGAAGAAAAACAGCCTATGACATTCCATCAAGGTTGCTTATGGACCGCATTATTTTACTGACAGATGAAATCAACAGCGCAACAGCAAACTCAATTATTGGACAATTATTATTCTTAGAAAAGGAGGACAACAAAAAACCAATCACACTGTATATCAACAGTCCAGGAGGCAGCGTAACAGACGGATTCGCCATTTATGATATGATCCATCAAATCAAATGTCCAGTGAATACAATCTGCATTGGAATGGCTGCTTCAATGGCAGCTTTTCTGTTGGCATCAGGTACAGGAAAAAGATGTGCTACTGAAAATAGCACAATTATGATTCATCAACCCATGGGTGGAACAAGAGGTCAAGCCACCGATATTACAATCTATACTAATTATATCCTGAATCTAAAGAAAAAACTTAACACTATTCTGGCCAAAAAAACAAAAAAAGAATACTCAACAATTCAGGAATATACTGAAAGAGACAAGTATTTTAATGCTGAAGAAGCCAAAAACTTTGGCTTGATTGATGAAGTATATAGGAGAAAAAACAATGTTTAAAGTATTTATAACGAACCTGGGAAAATATACTGAAGGTGAATTAGTAGGAAAATGGTTAGATTTACCATGTAATAACATAACTGAAGAATTAAAATCAATTGATGTTAGACCTAATTCTAAGTATGAAGAAGCATTCATAACAGATTACGAAAACAATTGGAATTACAATGTTGGAGAATATGAAAATATATATAGTCTAAATGAATTATCAAAAAAATTAGAAAAAATTCAAAAAGAAGGAAGTAAAGAATGGCTATTGGCCTATTGCAGCGCATTAGGTGAAAATCTGCAGGATGCAATAGAGAACCAAGAGTATCAAAATAGCTGCTTCTACCAAAATGAAAAAACTATTGAAGTTACAAGAGAACTATTTAATGAATGGCTTAATACAATAAAAGATAAAGAACTAAAAAAAGTAATCAAATGGCATTTTGATTACGAAGAATATGCTGAGGAACAATTAATGGATCGCTACTATGATACAGAATACGGTTGTATTTATATTTAATCTAAAAAGGAGAAGATACCCATGCTAACTTACGAAAATCTTATCAAAACTTTAAATGAACAAGAAGATGATATCCTGGTAAAGATCCATAACAAATATTGTGAGAAAAGAGACAAGATGTATCTTTATATCTATAACAATACACCAGATAACGTTGAAAGACTCCTTCCAGAACAACGATACGACTGCTTACTAGAAGGTCAATATATTAGAGATACTTACTTCCAATCCGACAAATGGGTACAAATGGATGAACAAGGACATATTATTTCAGAGAATGAAGCAAAAGGAACTTTACTGTTTTTATCTGATCTTGCCGTATGGTTACAAACTTTCAAATTTAAAGACATAAAAGAATTAGAAAGCTACATTAAACGATATAAGGAGGAAAAATGAAAAAATTTACAGTAACATATGAATTTGCATCTTATATTTCAGAAGAAATAGAATCTGCAGATATGGATGAAGCTTGCGAAAAAGCATGCAATCAAAAATATAACGAAGTAAAAAATAAATACCTTCCTAAAATCAATCTAAAAAACATAGAGATCAGTGTAAAAGAAATTACTGACAACGAAACTAATGAAATCGCAGCATTCTATTAACTAGTAAAATTTAAGAAGAGAGGTATAAAAAATGCACTACTCATACATCATTAAATGGCTTGGATCTAAAAGTTGGGAAGAAATTGACGAAGCTGATAATAGAGCAGAAGCAGAAAGACTTGTCCAGGAATACAATTTAGCATTTCATGGAGGAAGATTTAAAATCATTAAAAAAAGAAACAACAAACCGTAAAAATAAGAATCTATCAAAAAAGACCTGATAAATGCAAGGTAGTACAAGTCTCCACCTTGCATTTATCGGGCTTTTTTGATTTACAAAAATTAATCTAAAATTTAAGGAGGTAAATATGTTTAACAATAACTTTGATTTCGAGAACTTCGAAGACGTTCAAGAAGTACTTACACCTAGAAAAATCAAAAACCATCTTGATAAATACGTAATTGGCCAAGAAAAAGCCAAAGAGATTCTGTCGGTAGCTGTATACAACCATAAAAAGATTAGCTACATGAGAGAACCTATCGAAAAGTCCAACATCATTATGGTTGGACCTAGTGGTAGCGGAAAAACACATATCATTAAGACACTTGCCAAAACTTTAAACGTGCCTTATTGCATTGCCGACGCAACAACACTAACCGAATCTGGCTATGTTGGCAATGACGTTGAAATTGTGCTGCAACAGCTTGTAAACAAAGCTCTAGAACAGATCAGATTCTATGATTCACCTGAAGCTGCTTTAGAAGAAGCTGTTAGAAGAGCCGAAAAGGGCATTGTTTTCATCGACGAAATCGATAAGAAAGCAGCCAAAGGAGAAAACAGGTCAGTAACACGTGACGTTTCAGGAGAGGGGGTGCAACAAGCTTTACTCAAACTAGCAGAAGGTACTGAAGTTAAAGTGCCACTGACAGGCTCTAGAAAGCACCCACACATGGATGATAGGGACAGCGTAACCATTAATACTCAAAACATCCTTTTCATCGCAGGAGGGGCATTTCAAGGCATCGAAAGACTAATTGCAAAAAGATTAGGATACAGTAATAGTTCGAAAACAAGTATTAACTTACTTGAAGAAACTAAAAGCGAACAACCAAAAGAAAAATTAAGCTATAACCAGCTCATTAATGAAATCAGTGCAGAAGATCTGAAGAGATTTGGACTTATTCAAGAGTTTGTCGGAAGATTTCCGATTATCTGCCCATTGCAGCAGCTTACCGAAAAAGAAATGATAAGAATCTTGACAGAACCTAAAAACTCTATCATCAAACAGTATCAGAAACTTCTCGCAGAAGATGAAGTTCAATTAGAGTTCCAGGAAGACGCTTTAGCTATGATTGCCAAAAAAGCAATCGAAAATAAAACCGGTGCTAGAGGTTTAAGGGCACAACTTGAAGAGCTGCTAAGGACTATCATGTTTGAAGCACCAGATTATAAAAGAAAAACCAAGATTATAATTACGAAGGAGGATATCGAAAAAACCTTAAAACAAAGTAAACTAGTAGCTTAAAATGGATTCTACTAAAAAACAAAGTGCAGACAAGGGGTAAATGCAAGCACGCTACGCGCCCCTTGTCAACACACTTTGTTTTTTAGTTATATTTAAAGTATCTTAAATAAGAAAGGAAGATTGATTATGAACACAATTTATCTCGAAGGCAGGTTAGTAAAAGAGCCGGACATCATTTGGACTGAAAGTGGCATTTGTATTGCTAACTTCAAAATTGCTGAAAATGTATATGCAGGTAAGGATGAAGAGGGCAAACCCAAATATGAACCTATTTTCCACAAATGCGTAGCATTTGGTCCGGAAGCAGAAAAAATCGGCAACGACAGCAAAAAAGGTAGAATCTACAAAATCAAAGGTACGATTATCCCAAACAACTATATCAACAAAGAAGGTAAAAAAATTTACGACTTCAAATTCAAAGCAGAATTCATCGAATTCGGAGCTTTGCCAAAGCAAAAAACAGAAAAACAACCTGGTAAAAAAGAGCAAGCAGCATAACAAAACAACAAAAGCCCTTTCAACTAATGAGAGGGCTTGAATTTTATTTAAATAACGGAGAGTAAAAATGGAAGAAAAATTAGAATTGTATTTAGACACAAAAGAATTAATTAAAGCTTTAGAATTCACCACTAAGGTTTTAAAAGGTAAACCAACATCAGAAATCTATGCTTTCAACAAGTTTATTGCTAACAAAGATAAAGTTGATATTGAAGCAGTCGAAATGTACGAAGCTGCTAAAACATCAGTCAAAGCAAACGTTGATGGTGAAGGAGAGTTCATCATCGATCCAAAGCAACTATTAATGATGCTCAAGAATGTAGATATTGATGAGATTATTATCACAAAAGAACCAGAAAAAAATTACATTGAAATCCAAAGTGGATGGAATGTCACCAGCATGCCTATCGGTAATATCGAAAGTTATCCAAGCTTTCCTGATATTAACGACACAAAACAAATTGAAATTGGTACTGAAGAACTTAAAGAATTAATTGAAAGCACAACATTCGCCTGCAGCACTGACGAAGCTAGACCAATTTTTACCGGTATTGAATTAGATACTGCAAAAGCTCAAATTGCAGCAAGCAATACCCACATGCTGGCAATTAGTAATTTTAAAGCAAACCATAAGTCCGAAAACAGTAAAACAATCATTATACCAGCAAAAACACTGGATAAGCTTATCAGAACAACAATCCAAGATAAAACTGTAAAAATTAACTTCAATGATACTAATTTATATATCACATTTGACAATACAACATTAGTAAGCAGACTTATCAACGGAACCTATCCTGATGTAAATCGAGTAATTCCTAAAAACAGCAAGGTAAAATGCAAAATCCACAAAAAAGCATTTGAAAAAATGCTCAACAGAATCAAAGTTTTCACAGATAATGATAATAATATCATTAAAATTGAAATTAATAACAAAGAAAAAACTCTTATTTTAAGCGCATCCTCACAAAAAGGAAGCAGTAAAGAGGCAATCAAAATAGAAGATTTAATTACAGACAATGAAAATGAAAATTTTAAAATTGCCTTCAATAGCAACTACATTACGGAGATTACCAAAAGAATTAAAGGAGATAACATGGTAATGCTAATGAATACAAGCGTTAGTCCGGCAATCATTGCAGAAAATGAATACAGCAACAATAAATATATAGTGACACCACTCAGAATGGTTCAATAAATCAATTATATCGCAAAAGCATATGCAGTCACGATAGTAGCCTCGCAAGCTCAGCTCTCCAACGTGACAACGCATATGCTTTTACGATTATGTATAAAACAAAGAAAGGAGGGAAAAAATGATTAAAAAAACTTTATCAGGTGAATTAGTAGCTGAATTCGGATTATGTAAGGACAGGCACGAATATCCGGTAGATGATTGTATTTACCCAGAGACGGTGCAACGGATGAACTTCGCACGCCTGGAGCTAACAGCTACCAGTGTTTTAAAACCATTGGTAGATCAAGGAATTAAATCTGTGGTCATTTACGCAAGCGGATGTACAGAAGCAATTTTAGCTACATATAGTGCTGCTTTAAAGCTGCGAGTCAATAACTTCACGGTAATGCATTACGATCCCGTCTACGAAAATTACGCAGCACAACCATTAGCTGCATATAACACATTAAGCGCATAAGGAGAAAAATAACATGAAAAAAGGAAAATTTTTATTTATTGAAAACACGAAGGACGAAAAAGCAGAGTATCAAATTTTTGTCTTATTTCCGGAAAAAACAAAAAACGATAAAGTAGATGAAATCTATGAAAAACTTTATCAAGCTATCGGCAACGTAAAAACCAGAGTATTTGCTGAAAAACTTGATAATAACCAAGAATATGATGAAGAACAACAAAGAAAAATGTTGAAACAAGAAATGATCTATCTTCCTGGAGAAACTTACGTAATAATCAATAAGTTTATCATTAAATAATTATTAAATATGAGGCAAAATATGAAAAAAGAATACGAAATGGTATTTATTGTAAAACCAATTGAGAAAAAGCAATTCGAAGTAGCAATCCAAAAAATTGAAAACATTATCACAGATAACGGAGATGATATCAAAGTAACAGAACGTTGGGGCAAAAAACACATTGCATACCAAATTAATGGCTTTAACGAAGGCTTATTTGCCTTTATTGTATTCCAAGCTGAAGACAAAACTGTAAAAAATTTAGAAAAAATGATTAATCATACTGATGAAATTATTCAGCATATGATTATAAGAAAGGAGATGGAATCCTCGAAACAACTATATCGTTTAAAATAATGTCTATTTTAAAAACAAAAATACATTTCGTAAATAAAATAGTAAAGGAGCAAAAAAATGAAAAAATACTATGAAATCATGTACATCGTTAAACCTATCGAAGAAGATGCATTTAAAGAAGTAGTTGCTAAATTTGATAAGCTTATTACTGAAAACGGCGGAAAAGTAGAAAAAACCGATTGCTGGGGTAAAAGACGCCTTGCCTATGAAATCCAAGACCTGAAGGAAGGTCTCTATGTCCTTGTAACATTCCAAGCTGAAGCTGCAGCTGTTAGAGAACTTGATCGTGTTATGAAAATTACTGATGAAGTACTGAGACATATGATTATCAGCAAAGACTAACAAAATTGAAAGCTGCTATAAAATATGAATTATAGCAGCTTTCTCATTTCAAAAGGAGCATAACATGATATACGCAAATTATGACGAATACGAAAAAACAAATCGAAAAGCTTATGACAAGTTTAACAAAGGAAAAATATTTTACGCTTTCAATCTGGAGCAGTTGAAAGAAGGAATGGAAAGCATTGGACTAAATCTAAAAGAAACAAAAAAAGTTGCTTACTTAGGTGCCGGAGTATATATACGTGCTAATGAAATACAAAATTACAAAAAATTTAAAGAAAAACAACGTAAAGAATTTGAAGAAAATATGAAAATTTATGATTTTGCAAAAAGCGCTTTTAAAAGCGAACTCGCAAATCACGAATACTGCTATACAATGGATCCGTATGATGCAATCAATGCATTAGGATATACTTCGAATAAAATCAATAATGAACCTTTACTTTCCAAAGCATTAAACGCAGCAAAAAAAGAACTTTTAGATGAATATTAGAATAAACATCAATACTTTAAAGGGAGAATAACATGAAAACAATTATCACGTTCAAAAGTTTATTTGAGATTGGTGAACATATCGATAAGCTTGTAGGCGATTTTCAAGAAATCAATGGCGACTGCGTTGATACAATCACAAATGTTGTAATAAAAGATATTCAATTAATTTGGAATGAACCAAAAGAACTAAATGCTGCTGAACTATATTATAGTACCTATCAAAGGTCTGTAAGCCTACCTTATTATGTCTATACAGCTGAAGCTGATTATAACGATAAACATGGTAAATTTATTTTTAATGACATAGAAATTGATTATGATGAAAGTTAAACAATACTGGAGGATCATAAAATGGCTAATTTATACGATTTTACTTTTCAATTAACCGGAGTAAAAAAACAAAAAGCTTGTGAAGAAATTATCAAAAACCTAAAATTAAAAAAATGCTATGTTCAATACCAAGAAAAAGAATTAGTAATTAAATTCGAAGAAAGCAAATGTGAAATCTACAAAGCAAGCAAAATCGCAAAAAAGCATAATTGTGAGTTCAATTACGTAGCAGAAGAACCAGGAATGGATATCTACTGGACAAATAACTGCTACTACCCAACATATAAACTTGAAGGCAATATGATTTCTCAAATTATCTACTTCGAAAGTGAAGGAGAGGTAGTTGACTACCTTATCTGCAACTTTTCTTTTAATGAAAGTATCACAAGAAAAATTAAGAATCTGGAAAAATACCTATGGGACCAACAATCAGAAAGCAAATACGAACATGAACCAAATATCGAAGAAATTATAGAAGAAATCCAAAAATCACATAAAGAAGATGATTTTTATCTTCAAATACATAAATTTGACTATGTAGAACCTGAAGACACAGAAGCATAACAAAAGCCCTGAAATGAAATTTAATCACTTCAGGGCTTTTAATTTACTCAATTCCAAGCTGTTGCTTCAAATTATTAACTTCATCATGTTCTAACATCCACGCTTTCTCGAAAAAAGCAGCACGTTCTTCAGCCTGTTTTAATTGAGCCTTAAATTTCTCTACTTCTTCAGGGGTATAAGAATACAATACTGTCATAAGAAACACCTCTTTCACAATAATAAAAAAAGCACCTGCCAAGCTCGACAGATGCCACTGGCTCACACAGCCAGGCACGACCTCAACGCTTATGCGAAGCTACCCGTGCAACTAAGTTAATTATATCATAAAAAATAAAAAAAGACAAATAATTTTACGGAGATAAAACATATGGAAAACTTACAGTCTATTAATTTTCTTAAAAATTAATATCTTGAAATTGTTGAATTAGAAAAAAACAAATACAACATGAAAGCAATCCTTCTTAACATATCGCAGATGCAATAGGGCAAGGCAAAATAAATCGTTTGCGTCTCTCTTTCCGTTCCTCCATTCGAGCCACAAACGTCCTTGCCCAATTGCCTGCGATATGTTTATGCGAAAAACATCTAACAAATAGATATATTGCAGAAAGTAGGTGTACAAAATGGATGATGTCTTAAATACAATACAAGAAATGCTTGAAGAGGGTTTTTCCGAAGAGGAAGCCCAGTTCATTGCTGCTGACAGATGTTTCGGCAGCATTGCCTACAATGAAAACAAAATTCAGGAGGAAAAATAATCATGACTAAGTACTACAGTACACAAAGACCAATAGGACCGGGAACCTATCCAAAACCACAAAATAATAAGGTTATTGAAATTAAAAACTTTGATAAAAAAGAAAAAATCGAAAAAGAAGATATCAATGCTTATGGCTACATTAAGTATGAAAAACCACTTATGCCGGCTGCAGCAAAGACATACGAACTCACATTAGCATTAGCACTGGATGAAACAGAAAAAACAATCGAAGAAAATAAAGAGACTGAACAACCTAATCTTGCTGCAAAGACCGATGAAGAAATCATCGAAGCAGCAATCAAAAAGATCAGCAACGAAGAAGATGGATGGAACAATGTATTAAAAAACTTTCTACTCGCAGAACTTCCAAAAGATATCCAGCTCGCAAAAGGTGTATTAGAACCTCTTAAGAACTCAAAAAGTCTCAATAACCACCTAGGCAAGTGGGCAAAAGAAAAAATGGAAAAAAATGCAGCTGCATTCAATATAACAAACGGAAACATAAGAGGCTGCGCACTGACAAGTGATGAAGTATTCAGCGAAGCAATTCATTACTTCATTGACGTAAAAGAAGAAAAAACGGAAGTAAAGCCAATCAATAAACCAACATCAACAAAGCCGACAATTTCAAACAGGCCTACATTAACAACAACATCTGTAACTAAAAAAGAAAAAATCGAAACACAATACGCATGCTCATTATTTGATTAAAAAAGAGGAAATAAAAATGGATAAAAGATTATTAAAACAATGGATATTAGACATTCCAACTATCAAATTAATGATAGACAATTACGCTGTAGATATTTACAAAAAAAATAAAATTAGAGCATTAGCTGTTTACGAAAAAGAAGACCTTAAAAATGCAAGATATGGAAAATTAAAATTCATCCATTTCATTGAAGAAGAAAAATGGACAACCTATAAAGAAGAAAAGTGGTATCCAGGAAGCCTTAATTTATTGACCTTCGGAATATACTGCTTAGAAAATAAAATTTACAAAAACAAAAAAATTGTAAAATACATCAACAAAAAAGAAAAAGAAATTATTGATAAAAAAAGAAACGATAAATATACTAAAGAAATAAATACTTTTAAAGAATTTAATAAACAGGTACCCGAAGTACCTAAAAATTTTTATAAATTTATTAACAGAAAAGTAATGAACGGATATGCCTTATATAATAATAAAAATCATCAGGCTTACTGTACAACGTGTCAAAATAAATTTAACATAAAAAAATTAAAAAGAGAAGAAAAGATAACGTGTCCGTTCTGCAGAAAACATTTACAGGCACTGCCAATAGGGCATTACAGCTATTATCAAGAAAAATATAGCTGCCTAATTCAGAAAACCAAAAAAAATAACCTGGTCTTAAGATACTTTTTATGTATAAAAACATCATCGAGCAGCATGAGTAAAGAAAATTCTTGTATTGCAGAAGTAAAAAGAGTTTTCTTTAATATCGAAACTCACGAGACAGAAATTTATATAAAAGAAACTTACAAAGGATCAAATTACCATGGATTCATTCCGAAAAAATACGAAAAAGGAACCCAGAATTATTGGCAACAAAAAGATTACTGGGTACAAAGAGGAGTACTTTATACCGGCAATTTAAAGGAGATCCAAGAAGTACCTCTAAAATACATTTACAATTCAAAATGCACAAAAAATACTATTGATTTTTTGCAAAATAATATTCAACAGTCAATAAAAAATTTACTTCAATATCCTTTTATCGAAACATATATAAAAGAAAACAGAATCGACATATTAGAAGCATTAGGAAAATGTGAACTAATCGTACCAGAAACTAAGGAACCAAGCAAAGCACTAAAGATTAGCAGAAACCTTCTAAAGAATCTACCTAAAAAAATTGATGATACATATTTATTAGCCAAGCTGCAGTTAATAAATAATTCAATAAATGCTCTTGGAGAAACAGAAATAAAATACCTGAATAATTATAAATTATGTAATTACGAAGCACTCAAAAATGTATACGAAATCATAAATGAAAAATTTGATAAAGTAAGCAGATATTTGGAAAAAAACGATTCTACAATGAGTGACTATTACGATTATCTAAAAAATCTTAACGAATTACATATAACAATCAATAAAAAAAGTGCTTTCCCAGATAATTTTTGGAAAGCACATGATGAAGTCGTTGTAGAATATGCAAAAGAAAAAGCTAAACTTAAAGATATCCAAAACAAAGAAAAAGAAATCAAATATAAAGAAATTAAGGAAAAATCAATATACCAACCACTAATTATCAACGATTTACTCATCAGATTACCGGAGAGTTTAGAAGAAATAAAAATAGAAGGAATTCTTCAAAACAACTGCGTCAATAGCTACGTAAATAGAATTCTAGATAAGCAAACCAATGTGCTGTTCGGAAGAAAAGTATCTCGTCCAGACATTCCTTATATTACCATTGAAATTAAAGACAATAGAGTGCTTCAAGCACGCTATAAAGGCAATATAAACTGTACCGCAGAAGATACAAAAACCATCGAAAGCTACATTGCATCTATAAAAACACCTGACAAAAAGAACCAGGCTGCATAAGCATTATAACTCTTCTTTTGAACGTAGTAACACAGGGCAGGCAGATTAGTCAATAGCTTTCCTTCGGACTCTGCTATATGACAAACTGCCTGCGCCTGTGTTATGTCAAAGATAAGAAAGAAGGGATAACATGATTATCGAAGAATTTGGACCAAAAAAATATATCGGGAAAAAACAGGTTCTCAACAGAAAAGCTGAAGATACTAAGACAATACCGAAAGACAAATTTCAAAGATACTGGCTAAAATTACCTGCATGTATCAGATTTATACTTACAATACCTTTAATGATTATCTACCTAATTCCATGGTTTATAATAACAGAAACAATAAAATACTTATGGAATAACAAATACTGGGTGATAGGGATTGTAGGTACAACCGCAGCAATCTACTTTAGCCTAGTAGCCAAATATGGAACAGAAAGATTGGCAGAAGCTGCAAAAGCATTATTAGGAGGATTATTGTTAATAATCATCATTAAAAACTTTTTTTCAATACTTTCCTTTTTATTTTTCAGCGGCATACTTTACTTCATCTATTGGGCAGTAATGCATGCGCTGACTCGCTAATCAAAATCACCATCAAAATCCTCATCATCAAAATTTAGACTATGTATGTAGCTATTAATAGCAGTATCAATATCAATAACAGGATCAGAATCATCCTCTATAAAGCGATAGTTATCTGCTTTGCTACCTACAAATTCAAATCTTTTCACCAAACAGAAATTAAAATAAAAAGAACGACCATCTTGGTTCTGACAACGCTTAGTGCGCCAAGAACCACTAGAAATTAAAATAGGCTGCCCCTTATTGAAATGATCATATATAATTTTAGCTGCGTTATTCCATGCAACACAAGGAATGAAATCACTTTCCTTTTGAGCATAACTTGATTTACATGCTACAACAAAGGAGCAACGCATAGAATCATTAGATATGGCTAAATCAGGTTTCTTTACAAGTCTACCTAAAAGTTTAACATCATTCACAGTATCACCTCAAAAATTCATATATATTAATTATAAACCCAAAATAGAAAAAAGAAAATAATCATATAACACATCTTGTTATATGCTGTCAAGGAATTCCTGCTAGCACTCAGAATTTTATCCTTGACAACATAATAAGATGTGTTTTGCTTTGAGTAATTTAAATAAAAGGAGTTAACAAAATGCAAAAATTTAAACTTAGTTATGATGATTATAATATAACAAAAAGCATCATAGACGATATCATTGAAAATTATCAGGAATATGGATACGATGAAAAGCCAGATGAATACACAATAAACTCCAATATTAATTGGAACACTTACCAGGAGGAATATCAATGGGCATGGGAATATTTCCTTAGCGAGTTAGGCAAAGCATTTCATTCAAGATACAAAACCTGCTGTGCTAAAGTAGAAGGTAAAAACCTGAATTGGCGTGGAGCATCAGGAAGTAAATACATTAACATCAAGAGTGAAAACAATTTTGATGCTGGATTAGAAATTATTCGAAACATACAACCTAACTGCGATTTTTCAATCGAAGCAACGTTAAATAAAGGAAGATTACTCATAACAATCTATCATCATGATTGTCCAACCGGAAGCATTTTCTTATTAAAGCCTTGTGCATATAGTACATATGAAAAAGAAAGTGCATAAATGAAAGGAGCAAAACATGAAATTAACATTCGATGAATTAAATCTACTTGTAAAAACTTTATCTGAAAAACAAAATGAGTTAGAAACCAAAAAAAATATTATGCAAAAACAAGAACAAGAAAAATGTGAAGATGATTGGAGTTTTCATCCTAGTACGGAATTAAAGAATACAAAAGATGCATACTATGCACTTTCTAGATTAGTAGAAAAAATTAAAAATAATATAAGTATAGGAGTAAAATAAAATGTACTATAAAGAAGATTTTTCATTAAAATGTAACAAAAATAACTGTACCGGTATTATAATTGCACAATATCATTCCATCAGCAACATCAACTCATGGTCAAGCAAAAACATAAAAATCAAATTCTACAATGAAAAAAAGAATAAGCAATATGTAGCAGTAATAGATATGTCAGAAATTGCCCAAGCATATAAATTAGAAGAATCCTTTATCTATGTGAAGATCGATAGATATTATAGATATTCTAAAAAACAAATGATGTATTTAGTAAACTTATACAAGAAATTTATTAATTATTGTATCTTGAACTATGCAAAACAAAATAATATATACTGTTCATGCGCAATAGAACCATACGAATATGAATATTACAAACTAAAATAAATTCAATAACACATCTCATCAACTGCTGTCAAGGAATTTCTGCGAGCACTCGAAATTTCATCCTTGACAGCACTCTGAGATGTGTTCTCTTAATTTTACGATAAAAATGTCCTGAGTAAGACATATAAACTGCTCAAATATTTAATATAAAGGAGAAAAAACATGAATTATGTATTATTAGTAAAAACCAAAATCGATAACAATATTAAACACAATTCCATCGAAAAAATTCCATATAAAGGGAAAATTTCCCTGGAATCTATGTACAAGCTTTGCGAATGCGAGCTTATTGATATTAAGGATATCCCACTCCAGTTAGTAGAATTTGATAATGAATTAGGAATTATCCCGGCCGTTACTCTGATATTCGACGAGGAATTTCTCTTAAAGAATCAGAAACCCATAGCTAATGAAATTGCAAGCGTTATTTTCGGATACGGCCGTATGCACGATCAGTGCTTATGTGGCAATGTATTATTATGCTACACAAACGAGGAAGGCGACTGCATGCCGTTTAGTGAGAACGAAACAAACGGCATCATTAAATGTCTAAAAAGAATAAATGAACATATCAAAGATATGGTATTCAAGGTCCAGGAACCGATAATGACATTCAGAACATTTTAGGAGGATAATAAAAATGAAAATAAGAACAAAACAAATTATAAAATATGTACTAATGCTTAACACTCTTCCACTGGCTCCTATTAAAGAATACTCGGAAATCAGAACAACATTACCTATTTCTTGGAATGTAGAAATCTTTGAATATAAAGAGCAAATCAAACGCAGAAACCAAAAAATCAACACTTTACGTGAAAAACTTTTAATGCCGGTAAACTGCTATCCATACAGATCAATATAAAAAGGAGGCAAAAAAATGGATGCACTTGAAAAATTTAAAAAACACGCACAGACCGTTTTGCTCTGGATTGAAGATGAAAAACCTAGAGTACAACGTTTTAAATGCGAGAATTGCCAATATCGTAGATATCATTGTGATAGTAATTTTGGAGTTTTCACTCATTCATACAGAGTGTGCTGCTGCCTGCCGTGCTGGTATACACCTATTGCAAAACTTGATTCTTGCCCCAAAGAAGATAACCCTAAGGCTGGAAAGCTTAGCTCTATTTGCAGAGTTAACACGGAGGTATAAAATGATTAAAAAAAATGGAATTAAAACAGAAAGAGGAATTATGGACAATAAATTTGACTATAATTTTGATTATAACTTCTGGAAATTGAACCCCTCAGTTTTAAATAAGGGAGAAGAAGCCTTTTGTAAGCTTGCAGATAAGTTTAAGATCAGCATCATAGAGCAGACTGAAATAGAAAATCAGGCCAAAGACGAAATACTTTATGCTTTAACAAAAGCATATCAAGAAAATAAAAATCCATTAAAAGAATCCAAACCATTTCTTTTGGCCAATCTCATTAATCAATACAAACTTGATAATTTAATCGAGCATATCTGCAGAAAATACAATTTAAATGAGGATGATTTTTACCACGATGCTTACCATGGTGGAACTTATCTTAAAATTGAATATAAAAATAAACTTATTGCGTAAAATAATTTAAGGAGGAAATAATGCTTAAATTTAAACACAAAAAAGGATACTGTCCTTGGATAAACATAAAAGAAATAACATACTACCTACAAGATGAAAATAAGGGGAAAGATATTTACGGAAACACAATCTATGAATATAAATTCTGCTGTCGTAAGGATCGAGGAAGAATAATTAGCTTACCAGATCACTGTGCAGTTATTAATCAAATTACAGAAACAAATTATTTGCCCAATAAAATGTATCCGTGGAAACCTCAAGACAAAACAGGTGAAGAAATTGCTGAATATTATTTGTTATATAATCTAAGATGCACAGAAAAAGAATACTATACGCCCCTGCCTGATAATACAAACGGCATAAGAAAATCTTATTGCTGCTTTCTTATTGATGATAACAAACAGCACTGGCTATGGCATAGAACCATAGAAAATGAGCTATACAAAGAAAAAGGAATCTACAAAATTAAAATGATAGGCCAAAAGCATACAATACAAAAAGTATATCCAGTAGAAATTATTTACTCATCCGAACCTTATAAAAAAGCTGAAGCAGATGCAATTAAATATCTAAAAAATAAGTATGGATATGAAGAATTTCAGGAAACACAAATCTTTACAAAACAATAACAAATTAATAAAATCATAGAAAAAGGCAGGTGCAATGCATCTACCTTTTTCTATGAGTAATGAGCAGCGCAAGAGGGAAAACCCATGATTGCTCAAACCTATTGACTTACATCGTAATTATAACTATAATATTATTGAGTTGTTAAAATGAGGTGAGTGTATGGATTACATGACTGAACTTACCGCTATTGCAAAATCGCATGGCGGAATTATCAAAACAAAAATAGCAGCACAACATGGCATATCTAAAGCAATGCTTTATAAGTTGTGCAAAGAAAATAAAATACAACGCATTGTAAAAGGTCAGTACATTCTTCCCGATGATATGCAAGATGAGTTGCTGGCGATCAGTAATCGTTCTGAAAAAATAATATTTTCTCATGAAACAGCCCTTTACCTACATGGGATTTCCGACAGAACCCCATTCGAGCATACGGTTACAGTACCGTCCGGTTGTATTCCATCTGCAGCAATCAAATCTGAATGCAAGGTATATTACATCAAACCCGAATTATTTGAGCTTGGCAAAACAACGATGAAGACATCTGCAGGAAATGATGTTACTGCATACGATCTTGAACGCACGGTCTGCGATATAATCCGCAGTCGCAACAAGTTGGGAACAGAAACTTTCCTTGCGGCATTAAAACTGTATGCAGCTAACCCAAAGAAAGATTTGAACAAACTAAACTCTTACGCAAAAAAAATGCGAGTGTCTAATATCCTGCGTCAGTATTTGGAGGTGCTTCTATGAGTAAAGCAATGAGTCTGAAAGCGAAAATTCGCAATATTGCCAAGCAGAAAAATATTCCTGCACAGGTCATTTTGCAGAACTATATGTTTGAGCGTTTGCTTGTCCGTTTGTCTGCTTCTGAATATAAAGAGAAGTTTGTATTAAAGGGTGGAATGTTGGTAGCAGCGATTGTTGGTCTCGACAACCGCGCAACGATGGATATGGATACCACGCTCAAAAACCTTCCTTTAACACCGGAAGCAATTCGCAGTGCGTTGGAAGACATCTGCAGCATCGCATTCGATGACGGCGTTGTGTATGAAATTGGCACAATCTCTCCAATCCGTAAAGATGACATTTACGGCGGATATCGTGTCATGCTAAATGCCAGGTTCGATATTATGCTAACACCGCTTAGCATTGATGTATCCACCGGAGACGTAATTACGCCTCATGCGGTGCAGTACAACTTCTCCGAGATTTTTGATGACGAGAAATCATACGAGCTTTGGGCATACAACATTGAAACAGTTATGGCGGAAAAGGTGGAAACCATTTTGCGACGCGGCATATTCAACACCCGTCCAAGAGATTTTTACGATGCCTACATACTGACTACAACGCAGAAATTTGATATTACGGTCTTTGAGGATGCATTGAAAGCAACGGCAAATCACCGCGGTACTACAGATCAAATCGCAGATGTTCCAAGTATTCTTCATAACATTGAAGAAAGTCCGGAACTCAAAACGATGTGGGATAAATACCGCAAGCAGTTTTCCTATGCAAGGGATATTACTTACGAGCAAATTATGAATTCCATAAAGACTTTGCTCAAATAAAAAGAGTTTATTGAATTTCAAATAGAAAACAATTGATTATTTAAGCAAAAAGGCAGATGCAATGCATCTGCCTTTTTGCTGATTTTTTATAATGATAACAATCAACATTTTCCAAGAATTTCTTCATATCTATGCACACGAGCATAAAACCCGGAAGAAGATAAATGCTCACGAAACATAAACTCTTTTGATGTAATCTTACGAGCACGCCATTGTCTATAATTCTCTTTCCAGATATCATCAAAAGACCTTCTAGGACGACCATAAGGGCGACCTTCACGCAAACATAAATCAATACCCTCACGCTGCCTTTCACGAATAAAATCTCGCTCTAATTCAGCAAAAGCAGCAAAGAGGGTAGTAACAAACCTACCCTGCGGAGTAGAAGTATCTATGGACTCTTTTAAAGAAATAAGGCCAACGCCTTTTTCTTTAAGTCTATTAGCTATATCTAAAAAATCAACAGTATTACGAGCCAGGCGACTAATACTTTCTATATAGACAATATCGCCTTCACGGATGTAATCAAGCATAGCCAAAAGCTGAGGACGATCCGTAATATTTTTACCGCTGACATGCTCTTCATAAGTTCGGTCCAACTTAATACCACGTTCTTCCATAACGGCAAATTGCCGGCCAGTATTTTGATCTTTCGAAGAAACTCTCACATAACCTATATTAGCCATAAGACACTTGCCCTCCATCAATAATCCCAATTATGTCAATATACTAACAAAATGTGCTAAAAATGTCAATTAGAAATAGGACATCCTAAAAAGTCAAAAAGGACTTTTTTAGGACATAAAAAGCATAGCATCAGATATATCCTAAAAAAGTGTACTTTTATAGTAGCCTAAACTTTACTTCATTATAAATACATAGCGGGGAAGAAATTTAAGTTAAAAATTTTTGACACTAAATCTTGCGTATGCTAAACTTTAAATAAGAAAGCGCGTAACATTGTTAACTAATTGAGGTGTTTGCTTATGACTAATACATTAAATACTGCTTTTTTAAGCAGTAATGGCGAATATACTTTTTTTAAATTTCGTGATAGGGTAATAACTTTTTTTACCGGAAAACGATTGGAAAAGTATACTAAAATATTAGAATGGAATAATGGCTATATAGTTATACTCTGTAAAAATAAAAATGAGGATAAATTAGAAGAGGATTACATAGATTTATTGCCGATTTTGGATAATCTGTATATTGAACCTGAGGAGTTTCTTGCGCCAATAAAGGAGGTCGAAGTTCGTTATGACTGAAGCAAAAAAAATTGCTATAGCAGACGCCGCTGAAATGATTGTGGGCGGATATGCGTTTTTACGCAAAGACGATAACATAACTATTGTTAACTTAAACCGAGATGACGAGCATGTTATGGTCATTACTAAAGACGGGAAAATGCTTGAAAGCAGCATGGATCCTATCGAACAAGTTATAGCCCTAAAAAAATGGAAAGAAAATGCTCAATTTATGGAGGATGAAATTGCCTAAATATTTTCTTGATAAAATTGCAGGATATTATCTTTATTATACAAAGCACTGTGTTATTGAGTGCATGCATGCTCATGCTAGTGACAAAAAACTTACCGAAGGTGGCTCAGCAAAATTTTTTGTCTTAGCAGATGGTTCCACAATTATACAAAATAAAGGCATTCTCAATGATAGAGAGATTCTCAAAATTCAAAAGTTTATTAAATTACACTATTTGGAAATGTATGAAATGTGGGCAAAAGACAGTGAAAATGGATTTTTTGGCGAAAAAAAGTAACCATAACAAACAAAAATTGCAAAAACCTGCGAAGCTTTGCTTCGCAGGTTTTTTAGCACATTGATATATTCTTATTATATTCCCAAATTCAGTCCACGCTCCCTTGCGGGAGCGATAGCATCAATCTTATATAACTAATAAATAGATAATAGAAAACGTAAAACCGAATTTCAACGCACACTTCCTAAACAAGAAGTGAAAATAAGCATTACGTGCTTCGCTTTAGATTACCTTCTTTCAACACATACTCCCACATAAGAAGCAATAGAACAATACGCAAAAACTTCGCATTAATAATGCGATTTAACACATACTTTAATATATCACCTACTTTACAATTTCAACTCACACTCCCATACAGAAAGCGACTAGTACAATAAACAAGAATCTAATACTGTACGTTGATTTCAACACACAATCCTACGTAAAGAAAATTATCCCTAACTAATGGAATTATACTTCTTTCAACACACGCTCCTACGTAGAGAGCGACTAAGCTATTACGCAATATCATTAGTGCAGACAAAACTTCAGATTTAAATGTCTTGTCAGAATTTCAACTCACGCTCCCCTGCAGGAAGCGATAGTATATTGCTGCAGTAAAGCATTTGAGCAAACTGGGTTTCAATTCACGCTCCCATGGAGGGAGCAATAGAGATGGATTCTCATTTCAACTCACACCCCCCGTTTCAACTCACGCTCCCACGTAGGGAGCAATCCAACGTACAGAAGTAAATTTTTGATCATTGAAGTTTCAACTCACGCTCCCACGTAAGGAGCAATGGAATTGCTTAAGGTTTTTTTGTATTTTCAGGAGTTTCAATTCACGCTCCCACGTAGGGAGCGATGGCTATATCATCTGCTTGCTGTAGTGATTAACGGTTTCAACTCATGCTCCCACGCAGGGAGCGATCTAAAAGACAGAGCATTATCTGGTAGTCGCACTGTTTCAACTCACGCTCCCACGTAGGGAGCGACCTGCTGGTGGGTTAAGCAGCAAATAGCTTTGGCGTTTCAATTCACGCTCCCATGGAGGGAGCGATGCATCGTCAGCTCGTAAAAGCAGCTCGATGTATGTTTCAATTCACGCTCCCATGGAGGGAGCGATTGTGGTAATCCATTGTCTGTCTAGTAAAACTTCAAGTTTCAATTCACGCTCCCATGGAGGGAGCGATGGACTAACACTGCGGTCGCCGCCGAGGCGAGACACGTTTCAATTCACGCTCCCATGGAGGGAGCGATATCGCCGTTGCATGACAAAGATGTTAACGCCGATGGTTTCAATTCACGCTCCCATGGAGGGAGCAATAGAGATGGATTCTCATTTCAACTCACACCCCCCGTTTCAACTCACGCTCCCACGTAGGGAGCGATTTTGGTAGCGCAGTTAATTTACTATTACTCTCAGTTTCAACTCACGCTCCCGCGTAGGGAGCAATCCAACGTACAGAAGTAAATTTTTGATCATTGAAGTTTCAACTCACGCTCCCACGTAGGGAGCGATATAGCCTCTTGCCTATTATGGGTGTATAGGATAGTTTCAACTCACGCTCCCACGCAGGGAGCGATTCGACAGGTGCTTTTTTTATTATCCGTATACATGTTTCAACTCACGCTCCCACGCAGGGAGCGATCTACATCGTCAGCTCGCACAAGCAGCTCGAAATAGTTTCAACTCACGCTCCCACGCAGGGAGCGATTATATACCTTTGTTGATTTACCATCATCTTAGTTGTTTCAACTCACGCTCCCACGCAGGGAGCGATAGGCTCAATATAAAGCACTATATATAATGTAGAAAGAACATAAAAATGCGAACCACAAAATAGATAGATGAAAAAACCAATAAATAAGGTTATAATCTCTATGTTTGATTCAGCTTCACACTATTAGACAAGCTTATCCATAGTAATGCCTACAGGAATAGCTGCTTCAATATTGATAAGCGCAGTCTCATAAACCTTTAAATCCTCGGCAGTAAAACCATTTTTAGCAGCCTGGACAGCAGAAATACTTACATAGAAAACATAAAGACCATAAGGAACAATCTGTTTCCTGCCCATCTCATTAGAAGCATTCTTTTCAAAACGATCATTACTTGTAAAAGCCTGACGGGTAAGGGAAATCTCCTGGACAGTAATCGGATGAACGCTTCTGGCGAAAGAAGTCTGCACAGCACCTGTTACACGGCCGGCGTCAAAATTACCAGTACTTAAAACAGCACCAAAAGTTCTGATATCAAAATACTTCTTAAGCATGAATTTCTGAGCTGCAACAACATTTTCAAGTTTAGAACCTTTTTCTGCAGCCTTAGAATCAAGACCAAGTTCATTATAAGCTTCAGCACTTTTATCATTCAAAGTACGGTCAGTCTGGATATAGATATCGTAGCCTTCAACACCAGGCATACGCAGCAATACCTGATTTCTGATTTTACGATTAAGGCACTGATTAGAAATAATACCATATTCGGTATCTGGATCCATACGTGGAGCATTATCATTATCCGGATCACCATTAGGGTTAGAATGAACAGCTTCTACCAATACAACATAATTCATTTTCTTAATCTCGTTACTCACAATCAACAACTCCTTCTTGATTAACTAATTTTTTCTCAGAACGATAAAGCTCTGCATTTTGATGATGATAGCCAACTACAAAACGAGCCTGGTCAGACTCGTTCAGATGCTCAGGAATATTATCACCTAAAGCATCCATAATTTCATTGACAAAACCATAATAGAATTTAGCACGAGGGGCTTTCTTGATGTGATAGGAAAACAGCACATTAAGAGAAGCAAACTTCTTACTAGGATTACGCATGAAAGCAGCAAACGACGTATCTTTGATAGAACGGTTAAGCTTCTTGCTGTTATTTGCATTACGCTGTACTGCTTCATAACAAGCAAAAAGACGGCCACAAAGATACGCAGGATTAGAATTAGAATAATCAAGGCTCATAAGCAATTCATCCTTTCTTTTAGCAGATTTATGAATATCATTGAAGCAGGCACGTACAATGCCGGCACGAATATTATTGGTAATATAACCAGCATTGAAATCGTGCTGTATCCGGTTAAGTGCCCTGCTTAAAATCTTACGGGGCAGGGGAGAACCAGTAGTAATTGATTTGAAAAAACCATATAAAGAATCTGCATCATTCCTTTTTACATTAGGATTATCAAGCACGCTGATGAGCTGCCAGATACCAACACGCCTAAAATCATCATCAAGACCAAAGCCTGATTGAAATCTAGCAATATTCAAGGCAATGGATCCTAAAGTACCTTCATAAAAGGCTTTAATGCAAATTCTGGCCGAATTAGGAGCAAGAACAGCAATGCAGAATTTCTCTTTATCTAATATAGTATCTGCAGATACATCAAGACCATTACAAAGCTGCTCTATAATTCTTTTCAAAAGCTTATCTGCAGATTCAGACATATCATTATCTGTACCGAAAAGAACAGCAGAACAAAGCTTTTCTAAAGAAGAATCGGGATTTTCGGCCCAAAAAAGAAAAACAAAGCCAGTAGTTTTCTCAACAACACAATGCTCATCACTGCTCAGAAGATAGTTAAGCGCAGCACCATACTTATCTACAGCAAGCTGAGAAATATTAGAATTTACCGACTGTTCCTTGCAATATGAATTCTCGGAATCATTATTGTAAGAAACAAGCGTCATACCACTTGCAAGACCGCCAGGGAAACGCATAATCTTTTTATGCAGCCTTGCAACAGGCAGCACAGCCTTAAAAACAGGACAATACGCTTCTGCAGTGCCCTCAGGAGAAGAATTAGCACAAATTTGGTTCCATGAATCCTTTACGCCAGCATCGTTCTGTAAAAGCGTCTCAGGATGGGCTGTAAGGCAAAAAGAAAACTTCTCTATAGTAAAGTCCTTAAACTCAGAAAAAAGCTCCTGTAAACAAGCCTGATTTTGCGTTTTTTCTTCAGCATTCCAGTTCTGCATAAATCTTATAAAAGCAATCACGATGGGAGAGGGATCAACAACAGACTTAAAAAAAGGCAGGTTCTTATCCAAAAAAAGACGATGCTTCTTTTCACATTTCTGCGTTGTATAGACTCCATTTTTCAAGGCCATACCAAAGATATTCTCTGGTCTATGCTCAATAAGAAAAGAAAAGCTATTATTAGCATCCGGCTGAGCCGGATAAAGCAGCTGCACAGGACGCTGCACTTCTTTTTCCTTACCATTTTTAAGCTTTATGGTGACAATCTCTTTAAAATTGCTGATTTTAGAGACTGTACCATCCAAATTAAGCTCAATAAGAGCAGTAATACCTCTATAAGCGTAATTGTCAGGAGGAAGAAGGCCTTTACTCTTTAAAACATCACTGTATTCACAAAGCTTTTCAATGAACATCAGAACTCAGGCCTCCATTTCGCTACATCAATAACGCCATCTACCATAACAGGATTATAATATACGGCCGAAGCTTCATCACTCCACACAGTATCAACCCAGGACTCATAAGAATCAACAGCAGGTGCTTTCACAGCAAAATCAAGACCATAGAGCATACTGCCTGGAACGCGGGTACCACGCAAAGAAGCATCTACATCAGCAAGAGGAAACTCAGGGACAATCTCCCAATAATCAGCAAGACATTCCGAAAGGCCAAAATAAGGCTCACGGAAAACCCTGCCACAATCAAAACGTCTCATAAGGATATCCGTATGCTTGGGAATTCCTTCACCTGGATGAAAAGCCATGCAACCAGACATTTCAAGATGAAATTCAATACCGTAAAGCACATCCTTCAAAAAAGTAGTAGTACGCTGCGCACGTTCCGTATCCTTTTCCGTATAAACATGAAGATCAACATTTTTGCCAGATATAGCTTTATAAACTTTGCTGCAAGGAATCTTATTCTTCAGCTCATTACGTTTAACACACATTGTCCTTATTGGATTAAAGACAACGATTTTATCAATTACGTACTGGAAGGCAGGCTTCCAATAAATACATTTCAGAAAACCAGCTAAAGCAGAAGGGGTAGGGACTTCATAGCTTATACGTTCAACCTTGAACTCAGGCCGAGTAAAACAAGCTAAAGGACCACCGCACATCACTTTGAAAGAACGGCTTCTTCTTGGATACTCCATAATAATTTCCTTTCAAAACACACTAATTAATATTTTTTGACCTATATAAATTAGAATAAAAACCCAAAATAGAACTACCTGACATCTCAGCATTAATAAAAGAAGAGGCATCAGTCAGCTTAGCAACAAAAAATATAAGCCAAAGCAATTCATCATTACAACAAGATTCCTCATAGGAACGCTTTAAAAGGTCAATATGCTTCTCTCTAAGCTGTAATGCCCAACGAATCTGCTTATCCGAGCCAACAAGAGAAGGTAGGCTTTTCATAAATTCCTGCTTCTCTAAAGACCTGATAAGACAATCTGGACATTCATTCTCGCGATAGAACAGCAATTTCTTCTCATGCTTTAAAGTCTCACCATAAACATCGATGATGATTTCATGACCACAGGAGCAGGTGATTTTATATTTCATAAAACCTCACAAACCATAAAAGCAATCAATCCTTTCCTTTTCTAAAAATCCATGGCGGAGTGGGATGGACTTCCTGCCATAAACCACGATTGGAACGCTGCGCATCCAACATAAACCCCGCATACACAGGATTGGAATCAAAATGATTATAATGCCAGGCGTAACCGCTGCGAATCATCTCGCCATTAATATCTTTACCATTAAGATAAATCTTACCAACATAACGACCATACTGATCACAGGATAACACCTTGATAGATACATCCTTATCAGCAATCAAGTGCTCAAGATAAATTTTAGACTGCACACCATATGCCTGCTGCTTTTCGGGAGCATCTATGCCGGCAAGACGAATCTTATATATATGCCAATCACTACGCAGTTTTACAGTATCACCATCTAAAACATCTATAACCTGTCCATGCAAAACCTTCTCCTGAGAGACTGAAGAAAGTGGAGAAGATTTGCAAGAGACAATCAATAAAGTAACAAGAAGCAAAACTAAAAATTTTACAAATCTAGACATGCTTCAAACCTTCATCAAAACTGAATTTCTTCATCAAAAGGCTCATTAAAAGGAACAGGCTCTTCCTTACCAAATGTAGAAAAAGAACCGGAAGAAGCATTAGAAGACTTAGACTCCATATATTCAAAACGTCTGCCGATTACCTCTGTTACCCAACGCTTGGAACCGTCCTTTGCATCATAGCTGCGTACCTGAATACGGCCGTCAACAAGAATTTTACTGCCTTTCTTTAAGCTGTTACCGATAATTTCCGCACTTTTGCCCCAGAAAACTACAGGAATAAAATCAGCCTCATTCTTATCATCCTTACGGATACGGTCAACAGCCAAAATAAATTGAGTAACAACTTTACCACTAGAAGTATAACGGACAACAGGATCTTTGGTCAGACGACCAGATAATTTTGTCTCATTCATGAAAATAAACCTCCTCAGATACAACATAAAAACTGTTTTTGTCTTTAACAAACCGTACAAAACCTTTTGATATCAAAAGATTTAAATCATCAATTGATGCTCCACACTCATCTAAAACCGAAGCAGAATTATTCAAAAAACCAGCATCATCAGAACGCACCAGCATTTCAAAGAAAAGAAGTTTACTAGACACTGGCATCATCTGAAATTTATCAGTTTTAGTAATGTTTACAGGAATCAATTTTCTTATTATCATTTTTTATTTTTTATCCTTTTTACCAGGCTTACCGTTATCATCAGGGAAAGTAGCTTTGCAATCCGGATAGGCATTGCATGCCCAAAAATCTCCGTTCTTGCCGGTACGCTTCATAAGATAGCCTTTTTTACATTCAGGACATTTCTTGATAAAGGGCTTACCTTTAACGTCAGGGAAAAAGACTTTACATTGATGAGTGCTGCAACCCCAATAATATTCGTTTTCAACTTTTTTGCTCTTGTAACGAATAAGATACCCATTATGACAGATGGGACAATCATAAATGCCAGGCTTACCGTTATCATCAGAAAAAGTAGCATTACAGCCATTTTTCCATTCACTGCAATACCAGAAACGACCATTTTTGCCATCCTTATAATAAAGCTTACCAACGTGACAAGCAGGGCAATCAGGACGATCAGGCTGATCCTTGGCAGACTTAGTGAAATTGCTTTGAAGAGTCATAAGCTGAGAAACATAATCAATCTCTTTTTTCATGAAATCATCAAAAGACATTTCACCATGTTCTACCGCATCTAAATCCTGCTCCATAAGAGCCGTGGAATCTGGATAAGTAAGCTCATCGGGAAGATTATGAATAAGCTCTTTTACAGTATCTGAAACTGAAAGGATCTTAGAAGATTTTTTGCCAGTCTCTAAAAGCATCTCAGCATCAAGCAGCTCTTTAATGATTTTAGAACGGGTAGCTTCAGTACCAATACCTTTAACATCTTTAAGCTTTGTCGTTAAAGATGCATCTTTAACGTATTGATGAGCATTACACATAGCACCAATCAAAGAAGTCTGAGTGAAAGGCTTAGGTGGAGCAGTATTCTTCTCGGTATAATCAGCAACAGAAAGAACAAGCTTATCACCTTCATGCAATTCAGGAAGCTGTTTAGATTCTTTAGCAGCATACTTATCCTTGTCCTTAGAATCAATTTCTTCATCTTCATCTTTTGCTGCAGCAGTCCAGCCTGGCTTTAAAACAACCTTGCCTTTGGCTATAAAAGTTTCGCCGGCACAATCAATCTCACAGACAGTATCTTCAAATTCCTGCAGGGGATAGAACTGCAAAAGATAACGCTTGGCAACCATTTTGTAGATAAGCTGTTCGTCAGCAGTCAAAGTCAAAAAGTCAACCTTTTCCATGGTAGGAATAATAGCATGATGGGCATCAACTTTTTTGGAATTGAAAGCTTTTCCTTTGATGCTGCTGTCTGCACCATCTGCAAGAAGCTTGATTTCATCTTCACCTGTTAATTTAAGATTAGCAATAATAGTAGCTGCATCAGCATGCTGACTATCAGGAATATACTGAGCATCAGAACGAGGGTAGGTAGTAAGCTTCTTCTCATATAAGCTTTGACATACGGCAAGAACTTTATCAGGAGATAAAGCTTTGCACGTTTGCTGGAGCGTAGAAAGGCTGAAAGGCAATCTGGGAGCCTTCGTGCCTTTTTTCTTTTCAAGCTTCTTTACTACGCCAGGCTGGCCTTCAACCTGCTGCAGAACCTTACGGACTGAAAGGATATCAATAACACGCCCTTCACTGTCCAAACCTTCAACATCATCTACAGGTTGCCATAAAGATTCGAATGGAGTAGAATCATCAGTCCTGAAAAAAGCACGTACAACATAGTATTTTATAGATTTAAAGTTTTCGATTTCCTCATTACGACGAGCAACCAAAGCAAGAGTAGGGACTTTGACACGGCCAACCTTAAGAGTTTTACCGCTATCTAAAGAATATTTTCGACTAGCATTCATACCGATGAGCCAATCTGTATAATCACGGCCTAAAGCAGCTTTATACTGGTTACGAAGTTTAGAAGAAGAATTATCTTCCATAGAATCGAAAGCACGCTTAACGCTCACATCATCATAAGCATTGATTAAAAGACGTTTTGTAGGTTTTTTGTTCTTGATAGCTTCCAAAACCTCATCGACAAGATACTGTCCTTCTCGATCCGGATCTCCTACATGGATAATTTCATCAGCATCTTTAGCAAGCTTTTTGATAACATTAAAAGCATTCTTAGAAGAACCACCTTTAACGTGCTTTTTAAAAGGGGAAGGCACAACAGGAAGAGTATCATAAGAAAAATTTTTTAAAGCAGGATCATAATCATCAGGCTCATCAAGGCCGAGAATATGCCCATAAAGCCATGCTACACAATCGCCGGCAACACTATAATAGCCATCTTCTTTTTTAGGCTTACCGAGGAAAGAGGCGACCGTTCCGGCCAAAGAGGGCTTTTCACAAATAAATAAACGCATTTTACCAAATCCTTTCTTGAATAAAAAAAGAGGTATCAAGCCAGTCACAAGACTAACCTAATACCTCTGAATAATTCAGGTTTGAAATTGTATTTATACTATAATTATAAATCGTAATACCGAAAACGTCAACACAAAAACTAAAAAATTAAACTTTAATCGAATTTAAATAGAATAAAAAGTCATGCTTATTTTTTTATTGCTGTACTATTTTGTCTTTAAAGAACTCAGAAAGAATTCGGCATTCATCGTTTTCATCAAAGCTACGGTTTATAAAATTAGGACCTAAAAGACCTGGAATAAGTCCTCTATATGCTGTTTCGACTACTTCACCTGTATTTATTCTACGCATCTCACAGGATTTTGGTTTAAACAACTTTTTATCATAATCCAAAGTACAATCTACAGTCTGAATACGGTTCTGCTTAGGATACCAGAAAGCAGCCTTCAGATTAACTTTATTCTTTTTGACCTTTACTGTCTTAGGATAATAGAAGACGCCAACACTTCCTGTAGATTTGATCCATGTCAGGCCTAAATCTTTAGGTGTAGTATAGGGGGAACCATCCTGGTTAGGAATATCAAGAAAGTAAGCAAACTCACGCTGCAGAACACTGTTGATATGATACTTTCCATAACGGTCAGACAGATCATTAGCATCTGCAAAAGAATAACCGCCTCTATTATAATCACCGATAAGTTTATCAGTACCACGCTCATAGTATCTCACACGCAATACATGGGCAGTACTTTGAGAGGCATCTTTAAACAGCTTAAGACGCTCAATGCGATACTCATCATAATGATTATAAGGAGAAGGTGTAATAAAAATCAATACATCTACCGTATGAGCTGCCTTATCTACCTGAATACTGTCTGTATCGAACTTAGGAGTAATAAGATCATTTGTCACTGTATCTGCAGGTACAATAAGAGAAACAGGCCCCATACTGATAAGATTAGTAGCGCTGCAACTATTAGCTAAAACCAAGAGACCGCCGGCTACCAATGATAAAATCTTCTTCTTTAACATACCATCACTCTCCAAAATAAAAAGTCAGATATATTATAGCACAAATCAAAAAAAGCAACAAAAAAGCAGGCTTTTCAGCCTGCTTAAAATCAAGAACCACTAGAAGATGGAGTTTCAACTGGTTTTAATGGTAAATCTCTATCACTGTTTACACTGGCTTCTGTTTTTTTACCGGAAAGCTTAGCAACAAGACGAAATTTGTTATCTGAGAGCTTAGTATAGGTGAATTTGGACAAATCAATATCATATAAACCCATGATAGCAAGCATATCCTTACTTAATGATTCAGGAAGCTCATAATCATGAGAAGTATACCAATTTACGATTGCCTTATCTAGCATAGCACTATTGCTGACAATCTGTTTATCAGCAATAGCAGTCTTTAAGCCAGTAATGCCTCCTGCAGCACCTAATCCACCCATGAACATGCAAGCTATAACCAAAGCTAAAATAATTCTGATAAGCATAATAACCCTCCTTTGCTCACTTTAATAGAATAACAGCTTATATATATCCCAAAGAGATGGCATATTAAAATAAAAATACAGGGGAAGCCATACGAGAAGCACTGGAGCATATGCTAATTCAATATCTTCAGCACGTTTCCTGCTTAACAACAGCATCAGAACGCCAAAAACACCGCCTAGCATCATAGCAAAAGCAAAATAATGCAAAAAACTCATATCCAGGAAAAAGCCTAACGTAGCGAGCAAAATAACGTCTCCCTGGCCAAAGGCCTCAAAGCCATAGACCTTATATACCACGCCGAAGATTAATAAGCCAACTATGAGGCCCGTAGCAAGGCCGTAGAGAGAAGAAAAAAAGTCTCCATAGAAAACCTTATACAATGCAACAAAAACCATTGTAAGAACAATATCTCTGTCATAGATGGCATGTTCACGCCAATCTATGACGGAGATTCTGATAAACATAAGAAAAATAAAAAATAGAAAAACATAAATTAACATATAAATACCTAAGCTTTTAATTTGGACCAATAAGCCCAATCAACCTGACCTGAAATTGAAACAGTAGCACCTTTAGGAACCGGAACACAAGCACTGATTGTACCAGTACCATAGCCACGAGGGCAGACATATCCTAAAGTTTTACCATTTACTTGCACAGTAAGTGACTGGGGCTTACTGCTTCCGCCGGCAGTAACAAATCCTGCTTCCTTTGCAACAAAAGTTCGCGGGCCTGAGCCTAAATATTCAGGCTGACCTATATCCAAATCACCAGCTTCAACACTATAACGTTGAAGCTTTACAGTAGAACGAGGCAAGGATTCGGCATCACTATAAATATTGACAGTAACAGGACGTTGCTTTATAGAAGATGAATAACTTGATTCTTCTCCTAAAATCACTTCTTTAGAAAAGACAGTGCCGGCTATCTTTGCTTTTGCTAAAGAAGATAAATTTGAATATGGCATAGAACGCATAAGTTCAGCTTCAGATGCAGCATACTGCTGAGCCTGCAGAGTAGTTTTATTAGAACCAGTGCTGTTGATAGCAGCCTGACTAATTTTTGCTGTGCTGACGCTCAGAACAGAGCTGACTATAGCAAGAACCAATACTACTGCGAGAAGAGCACTACCTTGTTTTTTCGAGCTGTGGAAATTTTTCATTTTAAATCCTTTCTCAGCTCAGACAAAACAAACTATACTTTCATAATATAGTAAAGTGCATAGTAGGGAGGACGATTCTCATGAGGTTTTTGAGCTTCAGTGGCTACAGCAAGAGAAGTAATCTGCTGTCCTTTAACTGGACCTGAAGGAGCCTTCCAATAACCACCATGATTAGAACCATTCCAGAAAATCCAACCACCACCAGCAGGAAGCTGAAATTCAATCTTTGAAGCTAAACCAAAAAAATCACCATTATTAGAACCAAAGTTATAAGAACCTACACCATGATAATGACTGCCAACCTGGGGAGCTTCTAAGGTAACTTCATTCTCACCACCAATATCTGTGAGCTTATAAGCATCTCCTGCACCAACAATAAATCGATTACGAAGGTCAGGAGTACCATTTTTACCATCACAAAGATAGAAACCATCCGGGATTTCATCTAACTTACCATACCAGGGAAGAATAGTACCTTGTGGAACACTGGTGCCATTGGAAACGGAATAACGAGTGAATTTTAAAGAAGCACGAGGAAGTGTTTCGGTATTACTATATACGTTAATCGTAACATCCTTCTGCTTGATTTTATCGTTATCGGGATAATCTGTCTCATCACCAATAATAACTTCGTCATAGAAAGTATTAGAATTTGAAATTATAGATTTTGTCTGAGCTGTTAAATCACTATATTTTTCGGCTTTCACCAGTTCAGCTTTACTTGCAGCATACTGCTGCGCCTGAAGAGCAACCTTAGAGCTACCTATACTGTTTTGGGAAGCCTGGCTGATTTTAGCAACACTCACAGCCATAAAGCTTGAAATGACGCTTAAAACCAGAACGACTGCTAAAAGTGCACTGCCTTTACGACATGTGGACTTTTGTAAAACGGGGGGGTACAATGATAAATTTTGCATAATTATATCCTTTCCCTCACAGCTCAGATATTAAATTCTATAATTTCATGATATAGTAAAGCGCATAATACGGAGGACGATTTTCATGAGCAGTCGGAATACCATTACCAGCATAACCAGATAATCCAACAGTAGGAATATTATTGTTGATTGCAGGAACCATATTATATTTTTCTTCACAGGAGCCATATCCAGCATTACCTGAAATAGAAACATATGTAGAATTGGTTAAATAAGTTCCACCCCAAGAACCTCCAATATTACGATAACCAGTAGTAAATAATAAATGCCTATGTTTAGCTACATCAGATTCTTCTAACATAACCTTATCTTTACCACCGATATCGGAAACCTTATAAGCATCTCCGGCACCAACCAAAAAACGATTTCTTAAATCAGGAGTACCGTTCGTGCCATCACAAAGAGCAAAGCCATCTGGAATATTAGCTTTATCTCCGTACCATGGGATGATAGAGCCTTGGGGTACGCTAGAAACTTCTGTAGAAACAGAATAACGCATAAGCTTAAGGCTGCTGCGTGGTAATACTTCGCTATCTTTATAAACACGAATGATACATTCACGCTGGCTTATATTACTGTTGCCTGGATATTCACTTTCTGCACTAATACTTACTTCATCATAAAAACCATCTGAATTTGATATTACTGTCTTATTTTGAGCTGTGAGTTCATCATATTTTGTGGCCTTCACAATATCTGCTTTAGATGCAGCATATTGCTGAGCCTGTAAAGTAATCTTGTTTGTACTTGTACTGTTTATTGCTGCCTGAGTCAGTTTGGCTGTTCCGACGGAAAGCATACTGCTTATGACAGCAAGAATGAGTACAACTGCTAAAAGGGCAGAACCTCTCCTATATTTTTGTGTAATGGGGGGGCACAACGATATTCTTTAAAAATACATTTCATTTTGCTTGCTCCTTACAAGCTCAAAATAACAGTAATAACATAATCAGGACATTATTAGAAGAACAGTAGTATGTGTAATTGCAGCACCACTAGAAGCATTGGTAGAAATAGTAATTGTAGAACCAGCTGCAAGGGAAACCTTATAATCTCCGCTTGCCGATTGGCTTGTATCAAATTCCCATCCATGCCCTTTGCTACCATATTTATTAGTAACTGAATCCATAGACAAAGTTCCAATACCACCAATTTTGACAGTATTGGTTCTTGTTCCTTCTCCATGAGTATCAAAATCAGTAATAGCTAATACAGACAAATGGCTGACATTACCTGGAAGCGTATATGTTACAGAACCATCTTTAGGTATAGAAAACACCTTAGAAGATATAGTGCTACTAGAAGGAGCCTTATATCTGGTAAACCTGGCCGTAGCTCGGGGGAGCGATTCACTATTACCATATATATTGACAGTTACATCACGCTTTTTTATACCTCCAGATAAGTCGCTTTCGTCTGAAAGTAATATCTCTTTTTGGAAACCTGAATCAGTAATAGACTGCTTATTTTGAGCCTTCAAATCTGAATAATTTGTTGACCGTAATAATTCTGCTTCGGAAGCGGCATATTGCTGCGCCTGCAGAGTAGCTTTGTTAGAACCAGTACTGTTGATAGCAGCCTGGGTAATCTTTGCTGTACCTATGCTCAGAATTGAGCTTACAACAGCAAGAATTAAAACTACTGCAAGAAGAGCAGAGCCACGTCTATAATTTTGTGCTGCGGGGGGGTACAACAGTATTTAAATTTTACTACATTCATAATCTTGCTCCTTTTGATTCAACATCAGCATATGGAGCAGATATTAATTCAGGTTTGACAAAAAGGAAGATAAAACGTATAATAAATACAAAGAGACAACTGGTTGTGGAAAGCCGGTTCTCCTCATGATTTAGTAGTTAGAAAGAAACCGTCTTACCGCTTAGGCGGTTTTTTTCATGCCGTAATTACTTACGATACGAAAGGATCAGCACGACCAGAGTTGCGAAAGCAATCATCAGAGATAACGCTTCGAAAACAGTCATAACATCACCCCCACTCATTAGGGAGTAGGAAAACCGACTACCAGTTGTCTCAACTGGTATTATAACATAATATTGAATTTTTGAAAATGCACCTGTAACGGTGTATTTTTTATTTTAAGCAGCTTTGATAAAATAACGTACCGTTACAGCAGGAGGCTGAACGGTATCACTTTTACCATAAATGAAAGAACAACGAGAAGCATCAAACGTACAAGAATCCGTTGGAGGATAACCATGACCATCCCCTGAATGCCCAGAAAAAACATCTGCAGCAAAAACCCCTTTTCCCGTCATCCATCCAGCACCAATCCATCCAGTAATATTTGGAAGCCCCGCTTCCAATACTGTTCCTGGTGTGGTACTGCCTTCAAGAAAACGGCCTCTATAGTCTGGAACAGTGGTTTTACCTAATACAGCACTAAGTTCCGAATAAGCAGCACAGGACTGACCATTGCATTCAAGCCATGTACCATCGTTAGGATTTTTACTAGATGCCCAGGCTATAACTGTTCCGACAGGAACGCCGCTAATCTTCTGTTCTGCAGAATAACGGGTTAGTTTGATTGTAGAGCGAGGAAGTGATTCACTACCTTTGTATACGTTTATCGTAGCTGTTTTTTGTTTAATTTGCTCAGAGTAATCGCTCTCATCAGAAAGAATTACTTCTCTTTGAAAACCTGAATCTGAAATATCTGCTCTAGATTGAGCTGTCAAATCAGCATAACTGATAGATTTAATTAGTTCTGCCTCAGAAGCAGCATATTGCTGCGCCTGGAGCGTAGCTTTGTTAGAACCAGTGCTGTTGATAGCAGCCTGGGTAATCTTGGCCGTGCCTATGCTCAGAATAGAGCTTACAACAGCAAGGATTAAGACTACCGCAAGAAGGGCAGAGCCACGCCTATAATTTTGTACTATGGGGGGGCACAACAGTATTTGAAATTTACTACATTCATAATGGTACACCTCGGAAAACAAAAAAGCAGACGGCGGCTACGCCACCGCCTGCGGTGAGAAACAGAAATTAGAAGCTACGAACAACAGAAGTCATATCGGTACCGCTTGCATCTTTAGGAGTGCAGGTAACGGTACGATCAGCCTGGCTGTAGGTATAAGCAGCACCCCAAGGATCCAAGATGCTGTCAGCACTTACAGTGGTGCCTTTAGTTTGAGTCAGGAATTTATGAGCAGTACCATCAACAGCTTTATCTGCAGAAAGACCAGTAATCAAAGAAGCAATATCAGCCGGCGGAGTAGAATCAG
>Ga0129315_1000284_pt1 | contig 50267 bp, 43 predicted proteins | sample Cm827metagenome_FD_94432 | JGI IMG/M metagenome (GOLD analysis project Ga0129315, IMG submission 94432) | Eastern black-and-white colobus group fecal microbial communities from Wisconsin, USA - Cm827 metagenome | ecosystem: Host-associated > Mammals > Digestive system > Large intestine > Fecal... | reverse complement strand
GCTCGACTTGCATGTGTTAAGCACGCCGCCAGCGTTCATCCTGAGCCAGGATCAAACTCTCAATAAAAATGTTTGAATCCAGTTCAGAATTAACGTCTAGCTAATTCATCCCTTTTACTGTTTTATAAGGTCAGTTCCTTGAATATTAAAACTTTTTAGAATCTTTCAAGGTTCTTTCACTGTTCAATTATCAAGGTTCTTTGCTGTTGTTTTCATCAGCAGCAACTTTTATATCATATCACTGCTTTTTAAGTTTGTCAACAGCTTTTTTATTTATTTTTCAATCTTTCGATTGAAGCTTTGTGTTTCTTGCCGTCTCTGTCAGACAGCTTCATTATCTTATCATCCGTCCCAGCATTTGTCAACAACTTTTTTTATTTTTTTACAAAATCCCTATCCTTTTTATATCTTTGTCATTTACAGAGTTACATTCTACTCTTCCATATAATCTGTTTTTGCAAACGGACTTCGTAATTTTCGCTGTTTTCCATTCCTGATATGCCAAACCAGAATATACAACACCCTCAAAGAGGAATCGATATTCCTGCCTGAGGGTGTCATATTATATTTTTGTAAAGTTCTGCCCGGTATCACACCAGCGATCCTGATACATTACATAAATATTGTATTCATCTGGTTCCAGATTCTGCAGTGGAACTGGCAGATGCTCATAATGTTGCAGATAATCCGCAACACGAAGCACAATCTGCGTGGTATCGTACACATAAGTATGTTCTGCTCCCCGGAATACAATCTGTGAAATCTGGTGATCAAGTGTTCCCACATAGAGTACACTTCCCGTCAGATGCAATGTCACGTTTTCCTGACTGATCACAGCCTGTGGTGCAGTCATATTTTCCGGATCTTTCACTTCTACCGGCTGGATCAACTCACCACGAATGGTATTTTCTTCCAGTTTCATTGACGCAGCCAGATCATTGTAGTCAATTCGCATCTCACAGGCTCTGTAAAAGGTAGTCTTGATACTGAACTGATTCAGAATCTCTTCTGTATCGTAGTCAAATTCGTAGGTCATGCCTTTTCTCTTGTCTTCTGCACGTGGTACCCATCCACACATACCAAATACATGTCCACTTTCTGAATCATATATCATAGATGATGTGATTTTTGAGTAAATCGTCGGAATTTTCTTAATCTGACGCACGGTACCAGCTGCCTCGTCCACTGAATATACCAGTAGATAAGATGCATCATCATTATCATAATAATCCAGCTTGCTTTTTCGTTCTTTTACATAGTGGTTATCATACATACTGATCTCTATGGTATCTGGATTGCCATCCATATCTTCTTCCATCTCATATGCCGTATGTTGCTGAAAATGATAGACAAATTCCCCCTCTGGCTGAAGCACATAGGATTCATATTCCGTGCCTTCCCAGAATCTAGGATCGCAGAGAATCCACTGAATCTCTTTTGTAGTCCAGTTCAGCTTGATCACGGATTCAAGATTACGGGCACTGATCAGAATCGTATCGCTTTCCGGCTGATAGGATACTGTATTGACATGCACCCAGTCTGCCCGGTCCACATATTCACAGTCCAGAAGATCCTCCAGTACCAGTTCATTCACCACTTTTCCTGTCTGTCGGTCAATCTCCTGTATCACATTCTCATAATGTGATTGCAGAGAACTGGTGAGCACCAGAAGATTTCCTCCCGGCTCCTTTTCGATCACCTCATGATGGCTTCCACCGGCCAGATAATACATGGTATAAGCCCGGCCCAGATAATCCATCTCATATAGATTGGTTGACTGCGGCTTCTCCATATTCGGTACATAGGCTGCTGTATCCTGCCAGATCATCCTGTTATTGGACAATAAATACAGTCCATAGTTCGCAGTTTCAATATTCATATACCATCGGATGTCACCCATGCAGTCATAGGCAAATGGCAGATGTGTCCGCTGACCGTATACCATGGTCAGTTCATAAGCCGATGTTCCACTTGTCTTTACCGGATAAATGCTATCTGTCAGCTGATCCGGCAGTACTTCTGTGCTGATCTTCACCTCCTGACTGTCTGTTGCATTTCCATCTGCATCCAGCAGCTCCAGTACTACTGTATTTTCTGTTCCCGGATACAAACCAATCACCGGCACCCGATGAGATGTAGCTGCTTCTACTTCTCCAGTAATATCTGCTGCTTCCGTTTTTCCTTTTACTGTAAAACGCACAGCACAAGCTTCCGACGTATCAAATAAAATCACAGCTGTCAGCGGTGCAATCTGATATGGGTTCACAATTGTCATCGGTTCTTCCCAGCTATATCCATTCTCCTGTTCCGCCTGAAGCTGTTGATCAATGGCATAAGATGTGGCTACTCTTGTCTGTTCCACTGGTATTGCAGTTTCAATCTGTGCAGACGCTGCATCATTTTCCAGAACAGCTGCCCGGTTCTTCAAATCTCCAGATACGGTCACCTTCTGTCCATAATATCCGTATGTATTTTTTCCTCTGTACTCACTGTACAGCGGCATCCGAAATGAACGATATGTCAGCACATCATAGGAATTTCCGGATATGGTCAGTTCATAAGTCAGCTTGCCATCATCCACCTGATCAATATGGGTAGTTTTTGTCAGTCCCTCCTCAAACATATCCTTTGGATAATAATCACTTCTGTTTTCTGCTTCATTATGCAGATGAGAGCCAGCCGTGATCCAGAGATGCTCCCCTGTTCCGTCCAATGATTCTACTCCGGAGATCCAGTCCGAGTACCAGTCTGCTCCCCGCTCTTTCCCGTACTGAAATACCTGTGATACTGTCATGTTTTCCGTATCAATACGATAAATGACTGCTCTGGAATATACCTCATCCCCACTGGCTCTTTTTTCTTTGTCTGCCCGTTTCACCTTCGCCGTTCCATTGTCAAACAAACAGATATCTCCATTATCCAACAAGGACACATTATGCTGTGCATAGAACCATTCAAACGTCTCTCCCTGTGGCGTAAAGAAACAGGACGCATCCACATTCTCCCATCCGGTTGGATCGCCCAGTATCCAGGCCAGTTCCTTTTCTTCTTTTTTTACTGCCACGATCGCATCTTTATGTCTGGCCGAAAGCAATACCAGATCATGTTCCGCATCATACCACAGACCATTATTATGAAACCAGTCTGTTTCCTCGCTGCCATCGCTATCCATAGAAGCTGACTGTCCATCTTCCTCACTGATGAGATCCTTCATATCCAGCTCCCATACTACCTTGCCACTCTTCCGGTTAATCTCCACCACGTAATCTTCCACTGTGGAAAAATCTTCCCGATCCGAAGCAATCAGCAGATTACCATTTGGCAATTCTACAAAATCATGGTGTTGCCCACCCGGGACATCATACTTCTGATAAATTTTTCCCATAAGATCAATTTCCAGCAATCCATCTTTATAATAGGTAGGATGCAGCACTTCCGATGACGGAATACACAAATGCCCGTTACGCAACAGATGTACGCCCAAAGTACCTCCCATATTGGTATAGAAGCGCATATCTCCGGCACCATCCAGTGCATACAGTGCCCCCATAGCAGAACATACAAAAGTCAGTTCAGAATAGTCATAACTGCTCTCATCTATCATGTCTGCCCGAATAGTTCCAAGATCCACATTGACCGGTTCCGTTTCCACAGAAAACGTAGTTGTTGTTCCATCATCCAGGGTAATCACTACTTCTGTCGCCTGACCACTGTATAGCCCATAGATCGGCACCATATGATCTGTTTCCGCTTCAAAGGTTCCGGTGACATCATTTTCCTGTGATTTTCCTTTTACAGTCACTGTTCCCCCCAGCGCCTCTTCTGTGGAAAAAACAGCCATGGCACTTAACGGTGCCGTTCCGTAAGGATTAACCACAATCAGTGCATCCTCCAGTGTATATCCATTTTCCAGTTCCTGTTGCAGGGCTTCATCTACACCATTTTGTTTCTCGATCAGAGCATCATCTGCAGACATTTCACTTTCTGTTTCTGACTCCTCTTCTTCAGCCAGAACCATTCTTGATTCTGTAGCTTTCGTTTCTGCTGCACTTCCTGCTGCAAGCATGATTCCAAGTATGGCTGCCGCCCTCATAACTCTGCCTTTTCTCATCCCGTCCTCCTGCTTTTCTTTTTTGATATCAAAAGACTCCCGATTGCTTATAACGCCTGCTGATAGCTTTCCGCCTCAAACGGATAGCACAGTTCCAGATTCTCTGCATTTTCATCAATTTCAAATGCAATCCAGCCTTCATTGGATCCGAAATTCAGTGTATTCCCAGTCATTCGTGTCATGCCAAGGTCTGTCAGGAATTCATCCGACATCCTGGTATATTCCGTTCCATTGCCATCTGTCAGCTTCAGCTTGTTCCACTCAATGGTTTCTTTGCTGCCATCCTTCTCAATCAGCAGCTTGATCAGGCAAAATGTTTTTCCTGCATCCGCCTCTTTCTGATAGTCACTGGTTTCCACCCCGGTATATCCAAGTTCTACACTGACATTTTCCAGCGATGTATTTTTCTGCACATCTTCTACCGTAATCTTCCATCCTGCTACGGACACTGTCTCAGCTGCACTGTTACCTGCTGTATCTGTTGCCGCTTCTTCTGTGTCAGTCTTTTCTCCTGCCTGGCTTTCTGCACTCTGCGGCTCTGTCGGCTGGATCTCAGTCGGTGCGCTCGATGTTCCTTCTGTACTCTGCTCTGTCGGCTGTGCTCCACAGCCGTTCAGTAACGCTGCTGCCAGCAAAACTCCTGCTATCTGTATTCCATTTTTCTTTCTCATCTTTTTTCTCCTTCCCTGCTTCAACTACGGTTCTTTCTTTTCTGGAAGTTCCATCCAGAATGTAACTCCGCATTCTTTATTTTCCACGCCACAACTGCCCTCATGGTTCTCCACAATCTTGCGAACCACAAACAGTCCAAGCCCAATATTCCCGACATCCTGTGCCGATGGCTTTTTCTTTCTGGATGACGTATAGAAACTGTCCCAGATATGAGCCATGCGTTCTTCCGGTATCGTTTCTCCGTCATTATAGACTTCCAGCCTCAGGAACTGCCTTTCTCTCTTCAGCGTAACAGTGATTCCTTTTCCCTGCTGTGTATGCTGAAATGCATTCATCAGATAATTGTTCACAGCCCGTTCCAGATACATTCGGTTGCCATACACATATCCATCTTTTACAATCTTCTGCTCTACCTTAATCCCATTCTTTTGAAACAAGGCATCATATCTGAGCATCAGATATTCCAGCATCTCTGATACATTTACCCGGCTTCGTTCCATGACGCTGAGCTGATTATCCAGCATGGAGAAATCCAGCAGTTCTCCTACCATCTTAGACATCTTATCCAGTTCTTCCCGAATGGATGCGTAATAATATGGACGATCTATTTTGTCTTCTGCAATCTCAAGCATCTCCACCTGACTGGATACCACAGCCAGTGGTGTCTTCAGTTCATGAGATATATTCGCCATAAACTCTCTCTGACTTTCCAGTAACTGATACTCTGACTTCCTGGACTGTTTCTTTCTGCTCTTCTCTTCTTTTTTCATGCATAGATACCAGCCAGCCACAATCAGCATTAATGCAATCGAAAAATAGGTTACCGTTCCTTGAATGATATCCAGCCCTGACTGTACATCTTTTTTCACATAAACATAAAATATCTGATCTCCCTGGGTGACTTTTCCCCGCAAAATCAATACCTGACGCAATTCAAGATTCCTTCTCGTAACCGGTGCATTTTCTGTATACTTATCCAGCTTGGTCCCAAATTGTTTATTAATATAGTCTTTGGGCACTGCATTTCTGGAGGTATAGATCTGATCCAGCTTCTCATTGACAATCATGACTTCAAATTTTTCTTTCTGAAACTCATTCAGTGTTTCCAGATCATCATCATCCAGATCATTTAAATCCATTTCCTGCATTTCCCGGTACAGTCGCTTCATGGTTCTGGTCTTTTGTCCGGTATAAAGTGGGTAGCATCCCACAGCATACAGGCAGATCATCAGCACCAGCGCTGCAATCAGATACCAGATTTTGTTCCATGTTTTACATTTTTCCATCAGTTTCATGTGGATCCTCCCCGAAAATATATCCTATACCATAGACGGTACGAATATAGTTGCATTCCTCGCCCAGCTTTTTTCGAAGTTGTTTTACCAGTGTGTCAATCGTCCGCACATCGCCAGTATAGTCATACTCCCAGACTGCATCCAAAATCATATTTCGCGGAAGCACAATTCCCACATGTTCCATAAAATATACCAGCAGATCAAACTCTTTTCTGGTTGTCTCCATCAACTGATCTCTGCAATATACCAGCTGCCCGGAGAGATCTGCCCGGAGCTCTTTGTATTCCAGCATACTACGCATCTTTCCTGCTCTTTTCAGTACTGCTTCAATATGAAGTTTTACCAGCCCAAGGGTAAATGGTTTCGTAATATAATCATCTGCCCCTTTTTCGAATCCGCTCATCTGATCCACGACTGCCGATCTGGCTGACAAAATAATCACTGGCACTTCTGACAGCTTTCTGATCTCCTTCAGGACTGTATAACCAGAAATATCCGGAAGCATCAGATCCAGCAGCACCAGATCAATTTTCTTCTTATTTTCTCTGAAAACATCCAGTGCCTTTCCGCCATCTATGGCATGGAGTACTTCATAATTCTGAATCCTGAGAAAATCTGTCAGAGTCTGAGCCAGCTTTGGTTCATCCTCTACGATAAGAATTTCTATTTTTTTCACGTTACGTTTCTCCCTTTTTTATCCATGTGCATCATAGCACGAAAATTTGATACAATTATGAGAAAAACGGACTACACATGTGCAGCCCGTTTTCTATTTCTCTATATTTCATATAGTTTTAACTGATGCAGTGCCCTGGTGGCATTGATATAAAGCGCCTGTTTTTCCAGCGGGGACTGATATTGCTGTACATTTGGTACATAGACTGCATCAAATTCCAGTCCTTTGGCCAGATAAAATGGCATCACCGAAATTCCCGTATGAAACTTCATGCTGTTTTTCGTGAGAAGATCTGCTTCTATCCCTGCTTTTTCAAGCATTCTATAGAACCGGTCAGCTTCCTCCTGTGTCAGACACAACACACCCTGCGTACGATATACCTTTCCTGCTCTCAAATCCTCTGTCATGCACTCTGCCATCTGTTCTTCTGATTTCACTTGTGCTATATGTGGTCTCTCACCATGACGGTCCACATACTCCGTATCACTGTCTTTGTTCAGAATCTGCTCTGCAAAATCCATAATCTCGCAGGTGGAACGGTAAGACTTCTTCATATCAATATAGAACATCTCTTTTCCATAGATCTCCGGCAGGAACTTCATCACATTGATCTGTTTTTCCCCCATCGTCTGCTTGCGGTCACCCAGAATGGTCATCGGACAGTCAAACATTTTCTGAAGAATCCGATACTGAATGTAGGAATAATCCTGCATCTCATCGATTACTACATGTTTTACCCGCCGTCTTTTTGGCAGCTCATCAATTGTATACTTCAGATAAAGAAGTGGGTACACATCTTCATATGGAATCTCCTGGCCATGGATCAACTGTTCTTCCCTTCCACTTTCCGCCAGAAATCTGTTATACAGCTCCAGTGGATCCCTGGTCGCATACATTCGGTTCATCTTTTCCAAGAGCTTATCTTTTTCTTCGTCTTCCATATCCCGGTTCTGCAAAGTCTCCTGCTCATCAATCAGATATTCTGCGATTTTCTCCATACGGGCAAGCATCGGCACATCGCAGTAGGTCTCATAAAAGAACTTTGAAATCTTCTCTTCCGGACAGACGATCTTCTTATATTGAAAGTCCTGAATATCCACATTTTCCCATTCCTGCTGCATTAAAAAAAGATCCAGTTCCTGTACAAATTCCCTTGACTGTTTATAATCAGCCTCTTCAGGCCGCTTACCATGCAATACCGCTTCCAGTTCATCATACTTATCCAGTGCCTCTCCGTAACAACTCAACTCCCGGTATGCATAATCATCCAGCGTCATCTCACAGATATTCTCTTCTCCCAGTTCTGGCAAAATTCTGGAAATATAATCACCAAAAATACTATTCGGCGACAGCACCAGCACCTGGGCTGCATTTAGTGATTCTCTGTTGTGATATAGTAAATACGCAATTCGATGAAGTGCTACCGATGTCTTGCCACTGCCTGCACATCCCTGCACTACCAGAATCCGATGTTTCAGATCCCTGATGATGCTGTTCTGCTCCTTCTGTATAGTCGTGACAATACTTTTCAGCCGATTGTCTCCATTTTCTGACAATGCCTGCTGCAAAATTTCATCATCAATATTCATCTCTGTCTCCAGAGCGAACATCAGCTTTCCTTCCTGGATCTTATATTGGCGTTTTCTGGTAATTTCACCATGCATGATTCCCATAGGCGCAGTAAACTGTGCCTGGCCTTTATCATAATCATAAAACAATCCGGACACCGGTGCCCGCCAGTCGTATACATAAGCCCTCTGTCCATGGTCATCGGTCAGATTCCCTGCTCCCACATAATAGACTTCCGGTTCTTCTTCTCCTTCATAGCAAAAGTCCACCCGTCCAAAATATGGTGAATCCATCATTTTTTCATACCGTTTCCGATCTCTCTGATATTCTTCCTGCTGGGTCAGTCTGGTCTTCAATGCCATTTTATTATCGAACATTTCATAACCATACTCGTCAAATTCTGTATAGTTTTCCCAGAAATAGTCATTCATGCTCTCCATATCTTTTGCATTGTCTCCCAGCTTCTGCACGGTTTCTGCATACTTTTTTGCTGCTTTTTCCAATACCAGCTTCAGATAATTTTCCTCTTCTATTCTCATGTTCCGCCATACCTTTTAGTCATAATCCACTTTGATCAGGGTCAGTCCCTGAGCCGGTGCCGTCGGTCCGGCCAGCTTACGGTCTTTTTTCTCCATAATCTCAGCCACCTCTGCCGGCTGTATCTTTCCATATCCCACATCAAGTAATGTGCCTACCAACACTCTGACCATATTCTGCAGGAATCCGGTTCCGTGGAACGTAAAATAAATATATCCTTTTCGCATTGTGATATCAATCTGATCCACGATCCGCACCGTAGACTTTTTCATTCTTGGATTGGTGCAGAAGCTGGCAAAATCATGTTTTCCCTTCAGATATTCTGCTGCCTCCTGCATTGCTTTCACATCCGGCATCTTTTCCAGTGAGGTCACATACTTCCGGTCAAAAATAGTCTTTACCTCACCTGCATAGCAGGTATACTGGTATGTTTTTCCTACTGCATTGTATCTGGCATGAAAACGTTCAGATGCCTCACGCACTTCATTCACTGCAATATCATCCGGCAGATAGCGGTTCATATAATCCCGGATCTCCAGCGGTGTCATCTCCACATCCAGGAAAATATTGGCCACCATGGCTCTCGCATGCACCCCTGCATCCGTCCTTCCTGCTCCATTTAACTTCAGTTCTTCGATCGGCACTTTCTCGTCGCACATACGGAACAGTACTTTTTCCAGTTTTCCCTGTATTGTTTCACGGTCTGGCTGATGCTCCCATCCATAATACCGGGTACCATCGTAACTGATGATCATTTTATAATTTTTCTTCATATTTATATTCTCATTTCTTCTTACTATCCATTTTCCATCCTAAATGGACATTATTCTCTATCATACAATAAATCTTACTTTCTGTCATGGTTTTTATAAAAAAGAATCCGCGGACACAGTTTCCTCTTCCCGGCGGATTCTTTCTTTTATTATTTTAAATAATTCCTGTTCACATATCCATATTTGTTCAACTGTGGAGCATATACATACCAGTATGTGCTGTCACTGGTATCCTGTACATAAACATAATCTCCGTTATACAGTCTGCCAATCTCATTGGCTGCATCATAAGCCTTTGCATTTCTCAATGCCAGATAATAAGTGGTTCCTGTTACATAATACTTTGCACCTCTGATAATATCTGGTGCAATCAGATAATCCTTATTCACATACCCATACTTATTCAGTTTGTCGGAATATACATACCAGTAACCACTGTCACTTGCATCTAACACTTCTACTGTATCACCAGTATATAGCTTTCCAATCTCATTGCGGTAGTCATATGCTTTTTCCGTTCTCAACGCCAGATAACCGCTCTGTACACTTACCGTATAATCCGTGTCATCTGTGATCCCACTGTAAAACAGATAGTTATTATTCACATATCCATACTTGTTCAGTTTGGAAGAATATACATACCAGTAATCTCCTGAACCATATTCTTCTACCTCCACAGTATCTCCGGTATATAACTTGCCAATCTCATTGCGGTAATCATAGGCCTGTGCCGTGCGAAGAGCCAGATATCCTTTTTCCACTCGAACTGTATAGGTGTCCACCGTTGCCGCACTTCCAGAGCCTCCTGCCGCAATCCATATACCGAATATCAGCAATGCTGCCATCATCCATTTTCTAATATTTTTCATTTCCAGCCTACCCCATATTCCTGTCATAATGCACCTCCTTACCAGAATTTTTCTGTTCATTTTTATTATACTAAACTACCTGATATACCGCAACCAGCTTCTTTATATATTTGCATGCATGAATATACATTATTCACAAATTTATTTTATAAATATACATTTCCAAAATTATTGGCTTTATTTAGCCGTAATTGTATGCTATAATGGCAAAATAAATAAGCCAAATCACTATATATAGGAAAGGAAGAGAAAAATGGAATGGTTTCAAACATGGTCAGCTGACTTCTGTGATACCTTTGCCAGATGTTTCATCAAGGACAACCGTTATATACTTCTGCTGGACGGTATTGGTGTAACAATCCGTGTATCATTGGTAGCTGTGCTGATCGGTATTGCGATAGGTCTTTTGATTGCCCTGTGCAACCTGTCCAGCAATAAATTATTAAAGCTGATCGGTGGTATTTATACCGATGTCATCCGAGGCACACCATCAGTTACTCAGCTGATGATCATTTATTTCGTTATTTTTGCATCTGTAAACTTAAGCAAGTGGATCATTGCTGCAATTGCTTTTGGTATTAACTCCGGTGCTTATGTATCTGAGATTATCCGTGCCGGTATTCTTTCTGTTGATAAGGGACAGACAGAGGCCGGACGTTCTCTGGGACTTAGTGCTTCCCAGACAATGACACGAATCGTCATCCCTCAGGCAGTAAAAAATATTTTTCCTGCTCTCTGCAATGAATTTATTGTTCTGATCAAGGAGACTGCTATCGTTGGTTATGTCGGACTGATGGATATCCAGAAGGCCGGAGATTTTATCAAAAGTGCCACATTTGAAGCATTCATGCCTCTGATCGGCACAGCTATTATTTATTACGTACTGATCAAGATCCTGACTCTGGTTCTGAACCGTGTTGAGAGCCGTCTGAGAGCTTCAGAAGTACGTTAGAAGGGAGTAACGAACGCATGATCAAAGTAAAGAACTTACACAAGCAGTTCGGAGACCTGAAGGTATTAAATGGAATCAACGAACATATCGAGGCAGGAGAAGTGGTAGTTGTGATCGGACCCTCCGGTTCCGGTAAAAGTACTTTCCTGCGTTGTTTAAATCTTCTGGAAGATGTGACAGAAGGTGAGATTTACGTAGACGATGAGATGATTAATGCACCATCTGTTGATGTCAATCTGATCCGTCAGAAAATGGGAATGGTATTCCAGCATTTTAATCTGTTCCCACACTTAAGCATTATGGATAATATTACACTGGCTCCGGTTCTTTTAAAGAAAATGACCAAAGAAGAGGCCGTGAAGAAAGGGCAGGAGCTTCTGACTACTGTAGGTCTCCTGGATAAAGCCGATGCTTACCCGGCACAGTTATCCGGTGGTCAAAAGCAGCGTGTGGCTATCGCCAGAGCGCTGGCCATGAATCCGGAAATTATGCTTTTTGATGAGCCAACTTCCGCACTTGATCCTGAGATGGTCGGTGAAGTACTGGATGTCATGAAAGATCTGGCCAAAAGCGGTATGACCATGGTGATCGTTACCCACGAGATGGGATTTGCCCGTGAGGTTGCTTCCCGTGTTCTGTTCATGGATCAGGGACAGATTCTGGAGAGCGGTACACCGGATGAGGTATTCAATCATCCAAAGAATGAACGTACTAAGAATTTCCTTAGCAAAGTATTGTAAGAATGTCTAATTTCTGTTTCAGAAATTTCACATATATTTTTCAAAAAGAAAAGGAGAAAAATTATGAGAAAAATGTTTAAAATCGTAGCTGCTACAGCTGCCGCAACCATGCTTTTAGGAGCTTCCGCCTGCGCAGAAGACGGAGTGATCAAGTTTGGAACCAATCCAGAGTTCCCACCATTTGAATACATTTCCGCTAATGGCGTACTTGGTGAATACGATGGTATTGATATGGCTATTGCAGCAAAGATCGGTGAATTAACCGGTATGGATGTTGAAATGGAGTCTCTGGAATTTGATTCTCTTCTGATCGCTCTTCAGAATGGCCAGATCGATGCTACTATCGCTGGTATGACCATCACAGACGAAAGAAAAGAAGCCGTAAACTTCTCCACACCATACTACACTGCTACACAGGTTATGATCGTTCCGGAAGATTCTGATATCGAAAAAGCAGAAGATATGGCCGACAAGAAGATCTGTGTTATCCAGGGTTACACAGGCGAGACCTGCGTAAACGAAATGGGTTACAAATATGAAGCATTCAAAAAAGGTACCGAAGCAATCATGGAACTGGTAAATGGCAAATGTGATGTTGTTGTAATCGACTCCGCTACTGCTCAGAACTACGTAAATGATAACGAGGGACTGAAGATCGTAGAAGATCCGGATGCATTCGCTTCTGAAGAATATGCTATCGCAGTAAACAAAGACAACACAGAACTGCTTGACACTATCAACGAAGCAATCGATACTATGCTGGAAGACGGAACTATCTCCGAAATCGCTGCACAGTATGCAGAAGCTGATGATACAGAGGAAGAAACCGAAAGCGCTTCTGAAGCAGACACAGAAGCCACAACAGAGACTGAGACTGAAACTGCTGCTGAATAATCATTGCAAAACAATGACGAGCCATCCGGATTTTCCGGATGGCTCTTTTATTTTCTTCTATCTATGGTATTCCAGTTACAACGATTCTTATAACTTGCTGATAATCGCTCTTTTATATGCAAGAAACTCTTCGGAAAGAGGGAACTCCTCTCCCCTTGGTTTCTTTTCTTTTATGACGATCTCATCTCTGATCTGCCCTGGTTTTCCATTCAGAATATAGATCCGATCAGATAGCAAAATTGCTTCATCAATATCATGCGTGATAAATAATGTGGACAAATCAATATGCTGCATAATCTCCAGATACCATTTATGGATACTGGACTTTGTCAGGGTATCCAGGGCACTGAACGGTTCGTCCAGAAGCGCTACACCACTGGAAGACAGATAGGTGCGCAGCAATGCTGCTCTCTGACGCATACCGCCAGAAAGCTGATGCGGATACTTATACTGTGTTCCTTCCAATCCGAATTCCGCAAACAATGGATCCGCTTTTTCTCTGGCTTCTTTTTTCTTTACACCCTTCAACACTAATGGCAATGACACATTATCAATGACTTTTTTATGCTCCAGCAGCAGATCCTTCTGAAGCATATAGCTGATACTGCCAGGCGTAGAAGTAACATCTCTGTCTCCCAGATACACCCGTCCCTCTTCCGGTGTCACCAGTCCGGAAAGTATATGAAATAAAGTCGTCTTTCCCGATCCACTGATGCCCAGAAGGCTGACCAGTTCTCCTTTTTCCAAATGGATGCTTACATCCTGAAGCACCTGATGATCCCCATATGTTTTTGAAATATGCTCTGCTCTGACTACTGACATATCTGCTCCTTACTGCGGCAGATAATCATTGGAAAAGCCAATGCCTGTCAGATCCTTCTCACAAAGATCATTCTCATAAAGCCAGCTGTAAAATGCATTCCATCTGTCCGCATCGATCACTCCCCAACTGTCTGCATCATCAATATATTTTGCAGATAAGAATTCCTGGCTCTTCTTTACCAGTTCTTCTGCACCTTTCAAAGAGCCGGTATTGTCTCCTGCAATCAGCATATCTGCTGCTTCTTCCGGGTGTTCTGCTGCATACTCATATCCCTTTGCAGTAGCTTCCATGAATGCCTTTGCCTGATCTGGATTGGATTCCAGATAATCATTATTGGCAATAATTACCGGAGTATAATAGTCAAATACCGGATTCACATCAGAGAAATTGAAGTAGTCACAATCTACTCCTTCTACTTCTGAATTGATATAGCCCCATCCTTCAAATACCCAGATCGCATCGGTCTGATGTGCAGCCAGTGCTGCCGGTTCATCTGTAATGTCATTTGGAATCAAAGTTACCTGGCTGAAATCTCCTCCGTCACCATTTACTACATTTTCCAGCATAGCCAGCTCAATTGGAGATTCCCATGTGGAATAGGTCTTTCCGGTCAGTCCTGCAGGGGTGTCGATGCCGTCACCTGCTCTGGAAATAATACCGGATGTATTATGCTGCATCACTGCTGCTACTGCAGTGATACCAAGTGGATCATCCAGTGCCAGAGATGCAGCCATGGTATCCTGTGCCTCAATGGCGAACTGTGCCTGACCTGCTGCACACATCAATGCTGCGCCGTCTTCTGGCGGCTGTACAATCTCTACATCCAGTCCGGCTTCTTCATAATATCCCTGTGCCTGCGCTACATAAAGTCCGGTGTGGTTCGTATTCGGTGTCCAGTCCAGGCAAAATGTAATTTTTTCCAGATCCTTATCTTCTGCAGATACTCCGCATGCAAATGCAACTGCCATAGCCATGGCCATAGCCGGTACTGTATATTTCTTTGTACTTTTTCTCATTATTGTTTTTCTCCTTTTTCTCTTCGCAGCCATGGTATCGCAAGCTGTCGTATCACGTTCACCGCCAGAAGCAGCAGCAGACTGATCAACACAATAAAGATGATAACTGCAAACATTTTATCAAAAGCATACGCTTTTTTTACTCTTGTCATATATACGCCAAGCCCGTTAAATCCTCCCAGCCATTCGGAAACCACCGCTCCTACTACCGCATAGGATGCTGAGATCTTCAATCCTGAAAAGAAATGCGGCAATGCCGATGGAAACTTCACATGATAGAAAATCTGTGCTCTACTTGCTCCCATAGCCTGCAACAGATGTATAGCATCTGTGTCCACACTCTTGTATCCATCCAGTAGTCCAATGGTAATCGGGAAAAACGTGGTAATGACAACCAGCGTGATCTTCGGTGCCATACCAAATCCCATCCAGAGTACCAAAATCGGGGCAATCGCTATCGTCGGTATCGTCTGCGTAATAATCATAATCGGATAAAAGGCCTGATCCATTACCCTGAACCGATCCATCAGCGTTGCGAATATAAACGCCAGGCCAATTCCGATCAACAGGCCATAGAAAGACTCCTGAAGGGTAAACCTGGCATGAAATAATATCGTGGAACGGTCCCCTACCAGTGCCTTGCAGACTGCCACCGGTGACGGCAGCATATAGGATGGAAGCATTCCGGACATACTCACCAGCTGCCACGCAATCAGAATCGCAGCAATGGCAACGATTGGCGGTATTTTACTGGTGATGTTTGGAAACTTTTTTTTCAATGGTCAGCACATCCCCTTCTGGCTTGTAAGAAATCTTTACATAGACACTCATAGCCTTGCATCCTGCCCGTTCAGCCACATGCTGACATTCCTTTACAATGTCCATCAGTTCATCGTAATCACCTTCAATCGTAGTCTCAAACGGTCCTACATAATAATTCAGTCCCGTAGAACGAATATAAGCAATCACCTCATCCACAATCCGAATTACTTCATTTTCGTCCTGCACATTTGGCAGTACCTGAATCGCTACACTTGCATTCATTTTCTTTTCCTCCTTATCGAAAAAAGAGCACCTGCTGTCAGCAGATGCTCTTCTGGTCTTAACACTTCCTACACTGGCATGATCCAACAGGTTAAAGGGTCTAAGGACTACCTTACTCTCAGCTTCTCAATCGAAACTCCCCCGGTCTTTCTTCTTTTATATTCTTTTCGATTATAATACAACTGCTCTCAAAAGACAAGTCCTATCTCCGTTTTGACTGTTCTTTTTCTACCATTGCATCATATACTTCGTATGGCTGTGGCCTGGCATAATAAAAGCCCTGTATTTCATCACACTGCATTTTTCTCAGGAATTCCACCTGTTCCTTTTTCTCCACACCTTCTGCCAGGACTTTCATATCCAGCCCGTGTGCCAATGCTATCGTATGCTGGATCACCTGATCTCCTCTGGAATTTCCAATATAATCAATCAACGCCTTGTCCAGTTTCAATACATGGAACGGAAGTACATTCAGACTGGTCATAGAGGAATAGCCGGATCCAAAATCATCCATGTGAAGCATAAATCCCACATTCACCATCTTCTCTGTCAGGCCCTGGATCTGTATACTGTACAATGCTGCTGTTTCCGTCAGTTCAATTGGAACAGACTCGAAAGAATTCTCATTGTCATATACAATCTGCGCATAACGCTCCACAATTCCATCATGATGCAGGGTAGCACGAGACAGATTCACAGAAACCGGCAGTACCACTTTTCCCTGCTCCATGCGCTCTTTCTGTTTCTGGCAGACTTTCTGGAATACATACTCATCCAGGCGCACAATCAATCCATTTTTCTCAAACAACGGAATAAATTCTCCTGGAGGGATCATCGTTCCATCGCTCTTTTTCCAACGCACAAGAGCTTCCGCCCCTGCAATTCGTTACGTCTTCACATCATACTTTGGCTGATACCAGACAACAAATTCTTCGTCAGCAATTGCTCTGTCGAAATCATTCTCCATCATTAGTTCCCTGATATGCTGCTGACTCATGGCACTGTCATAGGTCGCTACGCTGTGTTCATAACTATACTGAATGCTTTTCATTGCCATGAAAGCCCTGTCACAGATAATCGTCAATGGCTGTGTCAGATCTGCATTCTCATAAATACCATACTTAATGACCAGATTCTGAATCGGTGCTTCTTCAGCAATCTTCTTTACCCGTTCTTCCACTGTCTCTACCGACAAATCTCTCTCCCCGTATGTAATACATACAAACTGATCACTCCCATAACGAGCCAGAATTCCTTCTTTCATAAAATCAGAAAATACCTTAGCCATATATACCAGAACCCGGTCTCCAGCTTTATCACCATAAATACTGTTCACCAGCTTAAAGTTCCGAATATCTGCCACGATAATGTGAAATTTCTGATCCGACTTATAATTAATCAATGTCTTCGCATGGTGGAAAAATGCCTGTCTGGTATATAATCCAGTCAGTTCATCATACTCTATGGCAGACAAAGCTGCTGCCGACTCTCGCAACTTGATCACACTATTCAGTCGTCCTTTTACCACTTTGGGATTATATGGCTTGGAGACAAAATCCACTGCGCCAAGCTCAAGGCAGTGTTCTTCGTCCTCTGGCCGGTTGCTTCCTGTTGTCACAATCACCGGCACGGAGGAAAGCATGATATCATCCTTTATTCTTTCCAGAAATTCAAATCCATCACAAACTGGCATATAAACATCCAATAATACTGCCGACAATTCTTTGTAATGCTGCGAAAGCATCTTTAATCCTTCTTCTCCATTTTCTGCCGTCAGGACCTCAAACTGTCCAACCAGCAGCTCCGTCAGCATCTCCCGGTTCAGTTCATTATCTTCTACTATCAGTATTTTTCGCTTTGTCACCGGTTTTCTCGGAAGAATCATACTCTCTAATTCATTTCTTCTGACATCATTATCTTCATTTGCGAAAGCAAAAACAATATTTTCCAGATCTTCTCTCTCTTCTAATCTGGCACATTTCAGATAATAATAGTGTATTTCCTCACCACTCTTCACACGGTAATGCATTGTAATCTGATTCAGAGCCTTCAGCTGCTCACACAGCTCCGGCATATTTAATAGAATCTTCAGTTTTCCCTGGTCTTCCGGTACTACAGCCTCTTCTATATACTGTCTCATAGTCTTCTCATACACACCAGCTGTATATAACATAGGATTCCATGTCAGCACCTGACCAGAATAACGATAGCTCTGCATCTGCTGTGTCTTGGTGTTCACCGATAAAATATCGCTGTATCCATTCCCCAGAATATTGATTACACTCAGCTGGCGTAAGCTTTCCTCACTGTTTGGCAGCAAACCCGCCAGCTTCTCTCCTGTGCCAACTGTGCTGAATACCATTGCATGTCCACAGGAATGATCTTCCATATCAATTTCCACTGCATCCACGGTCTCATACAGATGACGGATCGGATCCAGATAAGTATGCGGTCCTTCTATCTGATTGTTGACAGGACAAACTTCGCATGGTGCACCCAGATTCATAAGACACTGATAGCACTTTTTTCCTCTTTCCAATTGTGGATACAACCTTTTTGCTACACGATTATAGTCTACGATTCGATACTTTGAATCGATCATATAGACTCCAGATGCATTACTTCCCATTTTACAGTTTCTCTTCCCAATACCTGATACATTTTCCATCCTTACAGCTGATGGCATAGTAACATATGATTATTATAACACCCTGATTTTTCTATGTCCACCTGAAAGAATAATTTTATGTGTAACGATTAACCTGAAGTTTTTGTCTCTTTCGTCAGTTTTTTCATCCATTTTCCATAATTTACTTTCCAGAATACCGGTACACATTTGATGAACTGATCAATATTCAGACAAACCACCACAACCGCCGGTGAGACGTCTGCTACGAAAGCCATATAACAGGACAATGGTATCACAATCAGGCAAATACAGATACTATCCAGCTTTGCTCCAAATTCTACGCATCCTCCACCTTTGATAATTCCTGCATTGGCTGGCATTTGATAAGCCATAAACACATATACCACACTCAAAATTATCAGGAAGTGATTAGCCAGTACCATGGCTTCCGGGCTGAGATCATACAGACTCAGAATCGGAATCCTGATAAAATATAGGAATATTCCACCTGTTATCCCCAATATAACAAACAATATCTGCAATTTTCTGGCATATTTCTTTACCAGTTCTCCATCCCCCATTCCAATAGTTTTTCCAATCACCACACTGGCGGCTGATGCCGCACCCACTGCTGCTGATTTCACCATCAGATAAAGATTGGAGGCCGCACTGTTAGCTGCAATTGCGGCAGAATTCATATGTCCCAGTACCACAGTCTGCATGGCTGTATTGATTCCCCACAGACCGCAAAGAATCAACAGTGGAAGCGTAATCTTCAGATAATCCCGCAGAAACTGCCAGTCCATTTTAAGGAAATCTGTCAACTTCAGACGCAGATACCTTTCCTTACGTGCCACATAAAAGATCAAAATTCCACATTCCAGAATTCTGGCTGTTAAGGTACCGATGGCTGCTCCTGTCACTCCAAGTTCTGGTGTGCCAAATCTTCCAAAAATCAGTACATAATTGATTCCACAATTTACAACCAGCGCCATCACAGACAAGCGTAAAGCAATCCCTGCAACTTCCGTACTGCGAAGCGCCGCCAAAAGCATCTGTGTCACTGCAAAAAACAGATAAGTAAAACGGATTGTATGAAGATACCGGACTCCTTCTTCTATAATCTGTCGGTCGCTGGTAAAACACAACATAGCCTGCTCCGGAAAAACTGAAATCACTGCAAACAAAATCACTGCAATTGCAATACCAAAATGCATGGCAAGGGCAATGATTTTTTTCATTGGTGCAAACTGTTTCTTTCCCCAGTACTGACTGCAAAAAATCACCATTCCATCACCAAACGCAATCAGCAGCTGCTGATAAAGAAACTGTATTTGATTTACAGAAGTCACTCCTGACAAAGATACCTCACCGTATGATCCCAGCATAATATTATCTGCCAGATTCACACTCAACGTTACTATATTCTGCAGTACCAGCACAACATAGAGTCTGAAAAAACTTTTGTAAAATTCCCGATCCTTCATTTCTTATCCTGTTCACTTTCTGTAGCATCTTATTTCCATAGCCTTTTCTATTATAACTATAACAGAAAATGCCACCGCTGAGACAGATAATCTCAGCGATGGTCTCTTGTATTAATATATAACCTCAATTTATACTTCTGTCCACCCAGATCCATTCTTTCCGCTGTTTACAACTGCATGAATAAATCTGACACCGGACACTCCATCCGAAACAGATGGATAATCTCCTGCTTTCTCTGGGGCATGACCATTTACACACTCCAGTACATCTGCCATAAATCCATGATAAATATTAGCAAATGCAAATGTCAGTCCTTCCGGATGTCCGGATGGGATGTGATTCCGTTCTGCTGCCATTCCGGTAATGTATCCAGTTCCTCTATGATAGATCTGATCTGGATGTCCCTTTTTGGTCACTTTCAGATAATCCGGTTCTTCCTGTACCCATTCCAGTGAGCCTTCGCTGCCAAAGATCCGTATCACCAGACCATTCAGATGTCCGGCACATACTTGTGAACAACTATATACACCATGTACTCCATTCTCATATTCTACCAGAATATTGGCATTCAAATCCAGATCCATGCCATAGTTATCCAGAACAGCTGCCACCTTTTTCGGATGCAGTCCTGTGATATAAGCCACGGTATCTTCAATATGAGTTCCGATGTCACCTACACAGTTAGAAATGCCAGATTTCGCCGGGTCCGTTCTCCAGACAGACATCTTCGTTGTTGTCTGATTACCGCCGCCGATCTCATCAATCAGCCAGTCCTGCAGATATTCTGCATTTATATTTACAATGTTACCGATCTCACCTGCTGCTACCAGTTCCCTGGCCAGTTTTACCATTGCATAGCCAGTGTAAGTATAAGTCACTGCAAACATCAGATGCTTTTCTTTTGCAATTCGTTCCAGTTCTTCTCCCTGTTCCACAGTAAAACAAAGTGGTTTTTCGCAAGCTACATGAATTCCTGCTTCCAAAAATGCTTTCGCCACTTCATAATGCGTTGCATTTGGCGTTACGATCGATACAAAATCAATTCCATCTTCTCTGGTACTCTCTGCCCTTGCCATTTCTTCATAGGAAGCATACAGTCTGTCCGCTGCAATTCCATAAAAATCACCGGTTTCCTGATTTTTTTCCTTTCTGGAGCTAAAGCATCCGGCCACCAGATCTGCTGTTTCTTCCAGTGCAATAGCTTTTCTGTGTACTGCACCGATAAATGCGCCAATACCTCCGCCAACCATTCCATATCTCAGTCTTTTTCTGTCACCCATTTTTACGCCTCCTGTCTAGTTTGCAATTGCATCATCAAATTTGAAATCAGATGCACGGAAATCAATCTTTCTTACAAATTCAGCCGCTTCTTTTGCACCGTACTCTCTTTCCATTCCGCTGTCTTCCCACTCTACTGACAACGGACCTTCATAACCGATCGCATTTAATACACGGATGATATTTTCAAAGTCCACATCACCATGACCAAGAGATCGGAAATTCCAGCCTCTTCTCAGATCGCCAAAATCAATATGGGAACCAAGCAGTCCGCTTCTTCCATCTAAGGTAACCGCAGCATCTTTCATATGTACATGATACACCTTATCTGCAAAATCCTGAAGGAAAATATGTGGTGTAATGCCCTGCCATATCAGATGACTTGGATCAAAATTCAATCCAAACTCCGGACGATCTGCAAATTTCTCCAGTAATCTCTTCGTGGAATAATAATCAAATGCAATTTCTCCAGGATGTACTTCCAATGCAAACTTAATACCATTTTTCACAAATTCATCCAGAATCGGTGTCCAGAGATCATAGATCTGCTGATATCCTGCTTCCACCATAGATTCCGGAGTCTGAGGGAAGGAATACAGATATTTCCAGATCGGAGATCCTGTGAATCCGGTCACAATGCTGCATCCCATCTTCTTTGCTGCCACAGCTGCAAGTTTCATGGTTTCGATAGCCCATGCACGAATCTCAGCCGGTTTATCAGCCAGCTCCGGCGGTGCAAAGTTATTTAATCTCGGGTCATCATAATCACCAACGCACTGTCCAATAATATGGGCAGCCAGTGCTTCACACTTCAGATCATACTTTGCCAGCAATGCTTTTACTTCTGCTACATAACTGTCATCTTCTGCTGCCCGTTTCACATCCAGGTGATTTCCCCAGCAGGCCAGTTCCAGTCCGTCATATCCCATTTCCTTTGCTTTCTTACACATTGTCTCCATGTCCAGATCTGCCCACTGGCATGTCATAATAGTTAATAATCTGCTCATAATCATGTCCTCCTGTTTTTCATCTATATTTATTTATTCTGATTTTGATTTTTTCTGTATCATCTGAAGTCCCACTGCTAAAAGAAGAATGACCCCTTTTACCGTATCATTTAACAACGCATTCATCCCCAGTGCGGTAATAATCTTATCAATCAGGGTAAATGACATGGTTCCGAAAATAATTCCGAGGATCTTTCCTCTTCCTCCTGTCATACTGATTCCGCCAATTACTACTGCTGCAATGGAATATAACTCATAGTTTTTTCCTGATGTAGCCGGGTCAAAAGATGTATCTTTCGCAATTTTCAGGAATGTAGCCAGACCGGTACAGGCTCCACACAGTACAAACACCGAGATTCTGGTCCATACCACATTTACACCTGCCAAAAGTGCCGCCTTTTCATTGCTGCCAAGCGCATAAACTCTTTTTCCATACTTCGTGGATGTTGTCACATAAATCAAAAGCAGCGCAACTGCCAGAAACACCAGTGCTATATAAGAAATCGTCAGAAAATTTCCATTTCCAAACTGAAACAATGGCTGATACTTTGATAATGTGGCATCTACGCTATATCTGGTCTGTCCCAGTTCATTCATCATATACTGTGAAATCGACCGATAGATCAACATCGTTGCCAGTGTCACAATAAATGCCGGCATTCTGAATTTTCCCACCAGAATTCCATTAATCAACCCAAAAACTGATCCCAGCAAAACCGCCATTACCAATGCCAGAAAAATGCTGTTTACTTTGTTAAAGAACAAAATTGTTAATCCGCCAGCCAGTACAAAGGATGAGCCTACTGAAAGATCAATATCTCCGGTCAGAATAATCATTCCCATTCCCAGTGCAATGGTTCCAAGTATGGCACTGTGCAGAAAAATATTGGTTACGCTGGTCCATGTAGTCTGTGATCCATTGATTGCAAGGTAAATGAGGAAAATTCCAAGAAAAATCACAATAAAATTATACTGACTCCAAAATGATTTTAATTTTTTAAGCATGTTCTTTTTCCCCCTTTATCTGCTCCTCAATTGCTGCAGTTGCATAAAGCATGACCTTCTCTTCGCTGATCTTCGAATGCTCCAGATCTGCCATTACCTTTCCATGGTAGAATACAATACATCGATCTGCAATTTTCTTTATTTCCGGGATTTCCAATGTATTGATAATAATGGTTTTCCCCTGTTTTGCCAGTTTTAAAATCAGACGATAGATTTCTTCTTTTGCACCTACGTCAATTCCCTGTGTCGGATTATCCAGAAGCAGTAGTTCTGCTTCTGTACTCAGCCATCTGGCCAGGATAACTTTCTGCTGATTTCCACCGGACAGGCTGATGATCAGATTTTTCGGATCTCCAGCTTTCATGTTTAATTTTTCTTTGTAATCCAGGAATCTTTCTAATTCCTGTTTTTTCTGGATGACTGGATTCTTTCCGTCAATGGTATGTCGGGAAATATACATGTTTTCTACCAGATTCATATCCGGTATGACAGAATTTTCTTTACGGTTGGCGGCCACCATCCCCACATAATGTTTCATGGCCTGATGGATACTTCCCGTTTTGTATTCCTGTCCCCATGCAGCAATGCTTCCGCTTTCGATTTTTTTCTGTCCAAAAATTGCCTGCATCACATCGGAGCATCCCGCTCCCTGCAATCCGGTGAGTCCCAGAATTTCGCCTTTTCTCACCTGGAACGATACATCCCGAAATCCATTTCCACTGATATGGTCTACCTTCAGAATCACATCTCCCAGCTTCCGTTTTTCATAAACGTCTTGCGTACTGAAGGATTCTCCTACCATGTAACGGGTTACTTCTTCTGGAGTTGTCTCTGCTATCAGCCCGCTGGCAATATATCTGGCATTTCGAAGCACCGTATAATGATCTGCCAATGCGAAGATTTCCGGCATCTTATGTGAGATAAAAATAAACGAAGTTCCTTTTTCTCTGAGATTTCGAACCAGTTCAAACAGATGCTGAATCTCATCATTGTTCAATGCTGTAGTCGGTTCATCCAGGATAATCAGTTTTGATTTGGAATGCAGCGCCTTTGCGATCTCCAGGAGTTGTTTTTTTCCGGTATCCAGATGACCCGCCAGTTCTGTTGCATCGATATTGACTCCCATCTCATCAAGCAGTTCTTCTGTTTCCTGGATCATTTTCTGTTTTTCCAGTTTTCCCAGAAATCCGGTGTATTCTTTTCCCAGGAACAGATTCTCATAGACTCTCAGGTCATTAAAGATATTCAGTTCCTGGTGTACAAAAGCAATCCCCGCCTGCTCTGCGGCTGCGATAGATCCATCCGGTAACTCTTTTTCTTCGAATATTACCCGGCCGGAATCTTTTGAATAAACACCTGAAAGGATGTTCATCAAAGTTGACTTACCCGCGCCATTTTCTCCCAGCAATGCGTGAATTTCTCCCTGTCCGATTGTCAGTGATACATCATCCAAAACCGTTACACCGAAAAAACTTTTCTGAATGTGTTCCATCTTCAATAATTCCAACATTTTGTCCCCCATAACTGAATGTGAATCGGACTGCCCCCAGTGACGGGGCAGTCCATGTTCACTTATTCTGCCTTTTTCTTATTTTTCATCATATGTTCCAAATGGCTGGAATTCTTCTACATTTTCCGCATCCACAACAGATACCGGAATCACATAATTCTGTTCGATTTCTTCTCCACTTAAGGATTTCTCCATTGCATCAATGGCTTCTTTGATCATAGCCGGATCATAAGTAACGGAGAATAAATCAAAGCTGTCAGGTCTTGCAATGGTCTGATGTTTGTCTTTTAATACTGCATAGATCTCAGCCAGGCCAGAAGATGCTGACAGTGCCTGAAGGCTGTCCATGAATTCTGCTTTTTTGCTTTCATCCAGAGCTGCACCATTTAAGGATTCCAGAACGCCCATGGCAATTTCATCATCATGTGTAAAGATCCAGATCTTCTTACTGGTATCACATTGTGCACTGGAGAACCAGGATTCAAATAACTCTTTTCCCTTGTCACGGCTCCAGCCTGTAGAAGCAGATTTTACTACTACTGCATCGATTTCTTCGTCAGACCATCCCTGCTCGGTCAGATATTTGCGGAAGCCTGCAGAACGAAGTTCCGGAACAGAAGAATTATCACCGATCATTTCATATACATAGTCATCTTTGGTCAATCCGTCTTCAATAAATCTCTTGGCTGTTTCATAACCAATTCCTTCATTATCGCCTTTTACATCCGCTACAACTTTTGCATCAATCACATCACTGTTGATACATCTGTCAAACTGTACAAATGGAATATCTGCTGCTGCAATCTTTTCCAGTGTGGACTGAAGGCCATTATCGTATGGAAGAATCACAATACCGGAAAGTCCGTCTGTATTAGCCAGAAGGTCATCTACCTGCTGAATCTGATTTTCCACATCGGTTGCTGCGTACAATTTTGCACTGTAGGTTCCCTCATCGTTGATCTCATCCACTTTTTCCTGTGCATAAGAAAGTACTGCTCCTGTCCATCCATGATCAGCACTTGGAACCATAACAGCAATCTCATCTGCAGATACGGCCATACCCATCATCATGGTTGCTGCAACTGCTCCTGCCAGCACGGTTGTTAATTTTCTTTTCATACTAAAACCCTCCTTTTTTGTTGGTCATCCAGACCATTTCTCCGTTTCTTTTTGATGTATTTACTATAACATCTTTTTTCCCGTTTCTGTGGTATCCGGTTTCGACCTTGGTTTTCTATTTTTACACATTTGCAGCCATGAAAAAAGGATATCGTATCTTATTTCAAGATTCGTATCCTTTTTTTACTCAACTGTTTTTCTGCACCAGAAAACGATCTATCTGACGTTGTATTTCCTCCACTACCTTCTGAGAGCCTGCTGCTTCCATCTCTGCACAGAATTCTTGATATTCTGTTTCCCAGTCTTGTGTAATACCTTCTATCAGTGGCTCCTTATAGCGTTGCACGATCAGGTCAATTTTTTTCATTTCCACCGCAATCATACGCACATCTAACTCAAATCCCTCCAGTCTGGATATCATCGCCTGTTGATTATTCTCCTGTATCTTATCAAACTGCCCTTCACACAGTTCAAAGCCATGAAACAAATTGCCGAAATTGACCGGAGACACGCTATACTTATAATGGTGATTGTTATCCGTCATACGGGCAATGATATCCGTATCCTGCCTTACCCTGATATAATCTGTCTTTTCTACTCCATTAGCCAGAAGCCGATACAACTCTTTTCCCTCTTCCGAATGAAGCAGATTCAAAAGTTCCATTGCTTCTTTCGGATATTTACTGGTTTTAGGAATCACCAGGCAGTTTCTGCCAGTATCTCCGGATATGTACCGATATCCTTCCAGATCTCCCTGCAGCGACTCATATTCTGTGTCAATCTGATCAAACACACTTTTCTTTTCCCCTGTCTCCTCTACAAATAAAATATTTCCTGATATCTTTCCATTTTCTTCCCCGGGATTAATCAGATAAGCCACATCTTCTCTGATATATCCTTTCTGATACCAGTCTGACATCACTTCAAAGCAGTCCCGGTAAGAATCTAGTTCATATTTATTATATACCACAGGCTTTTCATCAAATATACGTATCACAAACGGCGAATCCACACCATACAGTCCCTCATATCCCTTATCAGCCAGTTTGCAGACAGACTGATAATCCACACCTTTTCCCAGTGCATGATTTTCTTTCACTTTTTCCAGAAAAGGCTCCATTACGGTAAAGCACTCTTTTTCTGTATAGGGATACTCCCGATTCACTGTCAGGATCTCCTCAAAATCTCCATATCGATCCATAAGATTCTTATTTACTATCAGCGTTCTGTTCTCCCGATATAACGGTCCAAGCACCGGAATTCCATACGTATTGCTGTCTCTCTTCTGTTTTTCCCACAATTCCTGTGGAATCTGTTCGGTCAGATCTTTTCCGCAGATATTCAGCAGATAATCCATGGCCATAAAATTTCCCTTTTTCACTTCTTCCGAAAAACTAAGGACTTCTGAGCCGATCCAGGCAATATCTACGCTTTCTCCTGCTGCCATCTTCATCTCCCATTGTCTGGCATAGCTGTCTTTACTGATTACCTCAAATTCTACATTCATGTTCGGATAAAACTGATGCAATTCTTCATTGAACTCCTGAAATACCCGATCCCATTCCTGTGTCTTTTCCCCATAAATCATCCACTTCAGGCTGGCTGTCTGACAGGTATCCTCTGCTTTTACTGAGAAACACAAGCCTGACATCAGAATACACAACAGCAGCAGGCTCCAGGCTGCCAATCTTCCTTTTTTCTGCATACCATCACTCCACTTCTCTGTATGGCAGTTCCATCTGCACACAGGTTCCTTTCCCTTTTTCACTGATCACCTTCATCTGTGCCTGATCTCCCAACAGCAGTTTCAGGCGCTGGTTCACATTTCGCACACCAATATGTCCTTTTTTAAACTGAAAATTATTCCGCAGATCTTCATTCAGAATTCTGCATTCTTCCGGATCCATTCCGATTCCATCGTCCTGAATCGTTACTTTCAGTTTCTCAGAATCTTTTTCTGCATGCACCTGTATAATTCCCTTTTCTCTTTTTGGTTTTATTCCATGGTAGACCGCATTTTCTATCAAAGGCTGCAGGCTGACTTTTACAATTGCACATTTCTGTACCCCTTCCGGTATATTCCACCGTACTTCCAGCTTTGATTCATAACGAAGCTGCAAAATATCCACATATAATCGGGTATTTCGCACTTCCTGCTCAATAGATATGATCTGATCCGCATCATCCAGACTGATCCTTAAAAGTTCTGACAGTTTTAATATCATCTGGGATGCTTCGTTATCTCCTCTGCATAATTCAATTACTTTCCATCTGATGTTCTCCAGTGTATTATACAGAAAATGAGGACTGATCTGAGCCTGCAGCGCCGTCAGCTGTGCCTGATTGGTCATCGTCAGATAGTCCTGAAGCTCTTTTTGCATTTTATTATTACTATAAAAATTATAGGCAATATTTTGGATAATCGTCTGCGTCTCATCTTTTCGAAATCCATTTTTCTTACTTGGCTGGTAGGCCTGTGGATCCTTCAGAAGATTTACAATACTTCCCACCGGCTGATAGCTGTAAACTGAGATAGCTACCGCAGCAATGATACTGCACAGTGAAATCAGCCCCATCATATAGACCACAAATCGTTTCAATTCACGACGATAATGCTGATACTTTTCTCTTGGCACCAATGAAACATATTTCCAGTCATGGGTTTCCGATTCCACTTCCTGTAAAAGCATCTTATTTACGTCTGCATCTGTTTCTTTCCATTTTTCCTTTTTATAATTTTCATTTGTTGTAAACAGAATATGATTTCTTCTGTCCACAATCATAATAGTTTCATCCGTTTCCGCCACAGCAAATTCTCCCAGACGTTCTACATCTACATTGACAATGATGCCGCCAAGGAAATGCATCTGTGACAGACGAACTGGCTGTATGTAAGTAATCAGATAGGGATACTTATTGGCCTTCGGCCGGCTGATCATCCTGGCCGGCTCATAAATTCTTTCGTTGAAATTCGAGTACCAGGTCAAATCATCAAATTCTCCTATGTTACCTCCCCACTCCTCAGTTACCAGATAACGGCTTCGACTGGAATATACATAGATTGAATCCACATAACTGAAAATATCTGCATACTGCTTTAATTTTGTTCGAGCCACCAGTGTTTCTTCATGATTAACGGATGAGTCCTCCATATCTGCCAGCAAAAAATTCATAATATCATCATCCAGCGACAATTGTACGGAGATCTGAATCACCTCATTCATAACCGTATCCATTCTCTGAGCAGTCTGCTTCAGACTGTTCTCACTGACTGTCTGTACCTCCTGCTCTGTCAGTGTATCCATTCTTTTTGATACTACCAGCATAATCATGGAAAATACTGCAAATAAAATTCCCAGTATCATCACAAAATTTCGCACCAGTACACTGTTAAATCGATAATCCTGCAACATTTGCCAAATGGTGCTTTTTCCAATCTTCTTCTTTTTCATTAGCCTTCTTCCACATTACTTCTGCAAAATTCCAATGGTGACTGTCCAGTATAGCTCTTAAATACCCGAAAAAAGTATTTATCACTTTTATATCCCACCTTCTGGCTGATTTCATAGACTTTATATTTTCCTGTCAGCAATAGTTTTTTGGCATTTTCCATTCGAAGTTCTATCAGATAATCCGTCAGCCCGGTTCCCAAACATTGCTTGAACATACGGCTCAGATAAGATGGATTCAGATAATAGCGGTCAGCCAGTAAATCCAGAGAAATATCTTCCTGGTAATGGCTCTTCAGATATTCCATAATCTGTTCTGTAATATTTCTGGATACTTCCCCCTGATGTTCTTCCACAATTCGCTTAATACGATGAATCAAATCTGAGCAAATTTTCTGCAGGCTTTCTTTATCCGGTGCATTCAGAATCAGTGAATAATCGACCTGCTCTTTTACATCGATCCACAATTCCTGATTCATCTTCATATAACGCTGAAGCAGCATAGAAAACATATCAATTATCACATTTTTTCGTTCTATTAGTGGCAGTTCACGGAATTCAAACATAATATTTCCGATCTGACTGTCCAGACTCTCCACATCTCCGCTGTTAATAATATCCATCAGCAGTTGATATTTCTGCAGAAGCCTTTGCTGATCCACTTCACTCCATTCATATACTCTCACGCTTTTTCTGTGCATATGAATCTGCATGGATGCATAATAATCTGCCATCTCTGTAAAATTAGAAAAACTTTGTTCCAGATGATAACTGATCTTCAGCGAGACGAGTTCCTCTAATTCCCTGCTTCTATCTGATAAATGTCTTTCCAGTGTCCTGACAAATTCTGCTTTCCTGATAGCGGTTGCGGAAGTAATCACGATCTTAAGCTGTTCTCTGGACAGGTACACCGGATAATAGTGCATCCCTTCTACCGAACCGGAAAAAATATTATTCAGCAGATTATAACGACTGTTCTTTTCTGCATAGTATTTTCTCGTTACCTTTTCATCCAGATCCATTTGGATTTCTGCAATCGCACATGGCGTATCTGTATTAAAGTCTAAATCTAAAAATTCCTTTTGCTGAATAATATTATCTCTGTTTCTTAACCCTCCCAGCAGTACCCGTAACCAGAACTGTTCCTGCAGTTCCGGGAGCAGTTCCCGGATATCTTCTTCCATTCCTTTTTTCTGATCCTTCTCCTGCGCTGTCTGCTGCAGCTGCTGATAAATCTCTTCAAATGTTTTTTCGATTTCATCAATCTGAATTGGCTTTAAAATATAATTCACCACATTATATTTTAATGCTTCTCTTGCGTAATCAAATTCTTTATAGCCGCTGATAATTACGACCTTCACTGGCAGTTCCTTTTCTGAAATAATCCTGGCCACATCCAGTCCACCCACTTCAGCCATACGAATATCAGTCAGCACTACATCCACTTCATGCTTCTCCAAATACTCCAGCAATTCTTTTCCGTCTTCAAAGTCTGCCACAATCTGATATCCCATTCTTTTCCAGTTAATAAAGTTGCAGATTCCTCTCCTTATGGTATTTTCATCATCTGCCACAACTACTTTGTATAGCTTTCTGTCCATTTATCGATATCCCCCGTCCAACTTTCTATTTAAAAGGACTGTTCTCATCCAAATATTTTTCTACATTACTTCTGTCTACACAAACTGTCGGTACAATCTTGATTTCATCGTATTCTTCATCTTTTAAGATTGCCGCACCAGTATCTACTGCCTGCATTATCATCTCCGGCTCGTATGTCATAGAAAAAATGATCCACCTGTCTTCATTCTGAATTTTCTGATACATCTCCTGAGAGCCTGACGATCCAGCAATCATCTTTAAATTGGGAAATCTGTTACTGATCTGTCTGCCCTTCTGATACTCGTCCAGCACATCCAGCACCCCCAGTGCAATTTCATCATCATGAGTAAAAATTGCTCCAACCTGATCCAGGATTTCCTGATCCTGCTTTAGAACCCACTGTCGGAATAATTCCTTGGAATATTCACGCTGCCATTCCGTATAACCTACCTGTATTTTCGTAAAGTTATCATTAATCACTTCATCGTATCCGGCACTTCTGAGAAATGGTACCGTAGAGGTATCTCCCATCATTTCCAGTACCAGTGTTCCATTTGGAAAATAACGATTAAAATATCGTGCTGTTGCAGCACCAATCTCTTTATTATCTCCTTTTACCGTCGCCATAGGGGCAAATTCCGGAATCTCCCGGTCGAAAATAACCAGCGGAATATCTGCATTCTGTACTGCAATTCCCGCAGTCTTCAAAGAAGCTCCATCTTTTGGCAGCATAATCAGACAGTCCACTCCCTGTGCAATCAATTCCTCCACCTGCTGAGACTGTTCATTGGCATCTTTTGCCTCTACGCACTGATACTCCCACTGATTCTCTGCTACTACTTTCTGAAGCGCTTCTTCCGCATAATAGCCTACTGCTTTGGCCCATCCATGAGTTGGGCCAATGGTACTCACTGCAATCAGCACAGGCTTCTGCGCTTCCTTCTTCTTTCCTGTGCTAATGTCTGCCACGATACAAAGCACCAGAATTATCAATCCAGCTATCACGATTCTGATCTCATTCTTTTTGTCCATGCCCGCCCCTTTTTGCTGTATTCATTCCGTTTCTTTTTGTACGGTCTGTCACTGAATATGCCGCAACATTCTTGTTAACATTATAACATTGCAGGTATTATTTCTCAATGTAAGGTACCTGAATTTCCCGGTATCTTTTCTTTACCTTGGTATCTGATTTTTGCTTGTGCATCTTTTTCTGATGCTTTATAATTTGTATCTGGAATATATAGAAAGACAGGATTTTATGATGAACATAGATACTCATTTGAAACAGTTACTGGAAAAAGAAACTCATATCCATCTTGCAGAAATCCGTGCACTTTATCAGGACCTGGATCGGAAGTTTGGTCTTCATGCCTCTTCTGTCCCGGTATTTTTCAGCTATGATGAGGGTATGCTGGGATCTTATACCCAGGCTGGACATCATGAAAAAGAGCACTTTTGTTTTTCTCTGCTTTTTATTGGATATGCTGTGAAGAATCCTCTTCAGCGCAGTGATCGTATAGATCTCTATAAGCATGAATACGCTCATTATATGCAGTATCATATGGAGATTCCAGCCAAATACCACTGGCAGCCTGGCATCCATGGCAGTGCCTGGAAGTACTGCTGTTCGCTGGTGGGTGCTGCTCCGACACCTTACTACAAAGTCGGTGAAGGACTGATGAAACACGATTATCAAAAAGCGCTTAACAATCCCATTCATGACAAAACCATCCCTGTACGGGATCGTTACCGACGAGAACGGGAATATCAGAATACAAAGAATCGTACTATTCAATACAAAGTAAATGATGTGGTACGTCATCCGAAATTTGGAGAAGGCATTATCGAAGAAATCGTCCAACTTGAAAGCTCCGTCAGGCTTCATATCCGCTTTCAGGATGAACTGAAAAAGATCGATCAGAAATGGCTTTTGAAAACAGATCGGAAGAAATGATATGATAAAGCTATACATACAAAAGATAGCTTTCTGTAGTAAAAAAATGGTGTACCCCAATCAACGAAGTACACCATTTTGATGGTCAAATGTGAGTAGTCAAGTAGTAGTCAAATGTACCACTTTTATCGACTTTTCTTAACTTCTAACCACATCTGAAAATGCCTATTTTAAGCCATTTCTTAGAATTTACCAGCTGTTGCTGCTTCCTCGATGGATACAGCTACGGATACAGTCATACCAACCATTGGGTTGTTACCTGCACCGATCAGACCCATCATCTCTACGTGAGCAGGTACAGAAGATGATCCAGCGAACTGAGCGTCACTGTGCATACGTCCAAGTGTATCTGTCATACCGTAGGAAGCAGGACCTGCTGCCATGTTATCTGGGTGAAGTGTACGTCCTGTACCACCGCCTGATGCTACGGAGAAGTACTTCTTACCAGCTTCCAGTCTTTCTTTCTTATAAGTACCTGCTACCGGGTGCTGGAAACGTGTAGGGTTGGTAGAGTTACCTGTGATGGATACGTCTACGTTTTCTTTCCACATGATTGCTACACCTTCTGGTACGCTGTTAGCGCCGTAGCAGTTAACTTTTGCACGAAGTCCTTCAGAGTAAGATTTTCTGAATACTTCTTTTACTTCGTTTTTGTATGGATCATATTCTGTTTCAACATAAGTAAATCCGTTGATACGGGAAATGATCTGTGCAGCATCTTTTCCAAGACCGTTCAGGATAACACGCAGTGGTTTCTGACGAACTTTGTTTGCTTTTTCAGCGATACCGATGGCACCTTCTGCTGCTGCGAAAGATTCGTGACCAGCCAGGAATGCGAAACATTCTGTTTCTTCTTCCAGAAGCATTTTACCAAGGTTACCATGTCCCAGACCAACCTTACGTGTGTCTGCTACAGAACCTGGAATACAGAAAGCCTGAAGACCTTCACCGATTGCTGCTGCTGCTTCAGAAGCTTTACGGCAGTTTTTCTTGATTGCAATTGCTGCACCCACAGTATAAGCCCAGCATGCATTTTCAAAACAGATTGGCTGAATGCCTTTGATCTGATCGTATACATTCAGGCCAGCATCTTTTGTAATTTTCTCTGCTTCTTCAATAGAAGCAATTCCATAACTATTCAGAACGGAATTGATCTGGTCAATTCGTCTTTCATATGATTCAAATAATGCCATTGTACTAGTCCTCCTCTAATTATTCTTTTCTTGGGTCGATGATCTTAACAGCATCTGCAACACGGCCATACTGTCCTTTAGCTTTTTCCCAAGCTGTGTTAGGGTCATCACCCTTTTTGATGAAGTCTGTCATTTTGCCAAGGCTTACGAACTGGTATCCGATGATCTCATCGTCTGCATCCAGAGCGATACCGGTAACATAACCTTCAGCCATTTCCAGATAACGAGGACCTTTTTTCAGTGTTCCGTACATCGTACCAACCTGAGATCTGAGGCCTTTTCCAAGGTCTTCCAGACCTGCACCAACTGCCAGACCATCTTCAGAGAATGCAGACTGTGAACGTCCGTAAACGATCTGCAGGAACAGTTCTCTCATAGCTGTATTGATTGCGTCACAGACAAGGTCTGTATTTAATGCTTCCATAACAGTCAGTCCTGGAAGGATCTCTGCTGCCATAGCTGCGGAATGAGTCATACCTGAACATCCAATGGTCTCAACCAGAGCTTCCTGAATGATACCTTCTTTTACATTCAGGCTCAGCTTACAGGCACCCTGCTGTGGAGCACACCAGCCTACACCATGTGTAAAACCAGAAATGTCTTTTACTTCTTTTGCCTGTACCCATTTTGCTTCTTCCGGAATCGGAGCTGCGCCATGATGAACACCCTGTGCTACTGGGCACATTTCTTCTACTTCGCGTGAATAAATCATTTTTAAACTCCTTTCAATAGTAAAAGTCTTTTATGTAATCAGAATGTCAAACATTCTGAACATACCTCGTTTACTATTTTCGCACAAAATGACAAAATAGTCTAGCTTTTTTTCAGTATCTGAGTACGCTTCTTTCGTTGACACTTAATTTTTTTTATTGTAGAATAAATCCGTTCGTAATATTACAAAAAAGTCCATTTTATGGCATTTTCTGACAGAAGGGACATCACTATGATAAAGAAAACATACCACTTACAGCTTGATCTCACCGGAACACAGTTTCAGGATTATAATCGGTCCAGCCTGCTGTTTTTTGATATCGAGACAACCGGCCTGACTGCACGTATGTCGTATATCTATCTGATTGGCGCCATCGCATGGGAAGATAACTGCTGGAAGTGTACTCAATGGTTTGCACAAAATACTATAGAAGAACCGGATATCTTAAAGGAATTCCTGGCTTATACTCAGGATAAAACTTTACTGATTCATTTTAACGGAGACCGTTTTGATATTCCTTATATCAATGAAAAATGTGAAACCTATCATCTGGATACTACACTTTCTTCCATTATCAGTCGAGATCTGCTTCGCATGATTCGTCCACTTCGTAAAATGTTGCAGCTGACTTCACTGAAGCAGAAAAGCCTGGAAAGCTTCCTGCATGTCGACCGGGATGATGAATATTCCGGTGGTGAACTGATTCAAGTATATCAACGGTATCAGCGTACTCCGAATGAAACGGATCTGAAACTTTTACTACTGCACAACTATGAAGATCTTCTGGGTATGATTGCAATCTTACCCATTCTGTCTTATCAGACAATTCTGAACAAGATCTATCATATTACCAGTTATGAAGTAAATGGAGATTCGCTTGATGTACAGGCTCGTCTACCGGTACTTCTCCCTCGTCCCTTCTCCTATATCGGAGAGTTGTATTCTATCCATGCAGAGAAGGATCAGATGAAGATTATGGTTCCTGGTACACGAGAACCATTGAAGTATTTTTTCGCTGATTATAAAAACTATTACTACCTTCCAGAAGAAGATATGGCTTTGCACAAAAGCGTGGCTGCTTTTGTGGATAAAGATCATCGAGAGCCTGCCAGAGCTTCCACATGTTACAGCAGAAAAAAAGGCTTTTATCTACCACAGAACGACAAGTTATTTACCCCGGTGTTCAAGACGGACTACTATAACCGACAGCTATATTTTTCCTGTAACGAAGCCTTTCTTGCAGACCCGGATAATATCACAAACTACATACATCACCTGCTGTCTGACCTGTAGTTTTTTAATTATAATATTATTTTTAAGCGATAAACCTGTTTCATTTGTTTATCGCTTTTTTGTAAATTTCTCATGAAAAAACGGACAGGAAAACCTGTCCGCCCGTTTCTTATCTATGTCAGTTGTTTTATTCAGCGTCTTCTGCTTCTTCCTTTGCAGGAGCCTGTTCCAGAGCTTTCATGCTCAGGCTGATCTTCTTCTCATCTGCATTGAAATCTACTACTTTTGCTTCAATCTCCTGTCCAATCTGAAGAACATCTGCTGGCTTATCTACATGATCATGAGAGATCTGTGATACATGAAGCAGTGCATCTACACCTGGTTCCAGTTCTACGAATGCACCAAAATCTGTCATTCTTGCAACTTTACCAGTTACTACATTGCCTACAGCATATTTATCAGCTGCTGTCAGCCATGGATTCTGATCTTCGAACTTCAGGCTAAGTGCAATCTTAGTTCCGTTGATCTCTTTAATGAGAACAGATACTTTATCACCTACATTGAAAACTTTCTTAGGATTCTCTACACGTCCCCAGGACATCTCAGAGATATGAAGCAGACCATCTGCTCCACCAAGGTCAATGAAAGCGCCAAAGTCTGTTACATTCTTTACAACACCTTCTACAACATCACCAACGTGGATCTTTTCGAAAAGCTCCTTCTGCATCTCAGCTTTCTTTGCAACTAACAGCTGCTTGCGATCACCGATAATTCTTCTTCTGCGAGGATTGAACTCTGTAATAACGAATTCGATTTCCTGACCAGCGAACTTTTCGAGATTCTTTTCATAAGTATCAGATACCAGACTTGCTGGAATGAATACTCTTGCTTCATCTACTACTACGCTTAATCCACCATTTAATACCTGAGCTACGGTAGCTGTCAGTACTTCATGATTCTCAAATGCCTCTTCCAGTCTCTTATTTCCTTTTTCTGCTGCCAGTCTCTTGTAGGTCAGCTGAACCTGTCCATCACCATCATTTACTTTCAGTACTTTTACTTCCATAGTATCACCAACTTTGATGACATCACATAAATCTACATTAGACTCATTAGTATATTCGCTTCTGGTAAGAATACCATCGGCCTTATATCCGATATTTAATACGGCCTCATCTTCTTTCACATCGATGACTGTACCTTCTACAATCTGGCCATTATGAATTGTTTTTAAAGATTCTTCTAACATCTGTTCAAAGCTCATTTCTGACATACTCTTGAACCTCCTTAATTAAATAATTTGGGGTCGATGCCCCTGCCGTAATACCTACACATTTGACAGGAGGTAGTGAATAGAGCTCCAAATCATCAAGTGTCTGAATATAATACGTATTTACGCAATTCGTTTTGCAAATCTCAAAGAGCTTCTGTGTATTCGAACTGCTTTTTCCACCGATTACTATCATAGCATCAACTTTATCAGCCAGTTCTCCTGCTTCTAATTGTCGCTCTTCGGTCGCACTGCAAATCGTATTGATAACATCAATATCATAACCCTTTTTGTCAATAATTTCAACTAAATTTTTAAATTTATTGTAGTTAAATGTCGTTTGTGATACGATGCATATTTCCTGGTCGTGAGGCAGCCTTAGCTCCTCTGCAGCTTCCTGGTCTCCGACTACTATAGCCGGATGAACACACCAGCCTTTGATGCCTTCTACTTCCGGATGAGTGTTATTTCCAATGATGATAATCTGTTTGCCCTGTTCGCTTTTCTCCCTGACAATCCTGTGGATTTTTCGAACATAAGGACAGGTAGCATCTACAAGCTCCAGCCCCTGTTCTTCAATATCCCGGTAAATCTCTTTTCCCACTCCATGAGAACGAATGATCACTGTTCCATGTGCCAGGTTCTTAAGGTCTTCTTTGCTCTCCAGCACCTTCACTCCTTTGGATTCCAGATCTGCCACTACTTCTTCGTTGTGAATAATCGGTCCATAGGTATAAATCTCTTTTTTCCCCTGATTTACCTGGTCATATACCTTCTCCACTGCACGCTTTACGCCAAAGCAGAAGCCTGCCGTTTTAGCCGTGATTACTTCCATATCCGTCACCTCTCTTATTTTGCAAGAGATTTTATCTTTTCCACAACCTGGTCAATGGTCAGATCTGAAGAGTCCAGATAAACAGCATCTGCTGCCTGTCTAAGCGGTGCAATTTCTCTGTGCATATCCTGATAATCTCTCTGTTCAATATCTTTTTTGATCTCTTCCAGATCACAGTCTGTTCCTTTTTCCAACAGTTCTTTGTACCTGCGATTTGCTCTGGTATCCACACTGGCCGTCAGATAGATCTTCAGTTGTGCATCCGGCAGGATGTTGGTTCCGATATCTCTTCCATCCATAACCACATCATGTTCTCTTGCCAGTTTCTGCTGCAATTCCAGAAGCTTTTCCCGTACACATGGAAGTGCAGATGACTTTGATGCCATATTCCCCACCTCTTCTGTACGGATCTGACCTGAGACATCTTCTCCATTTAATAATACATGCTGTTCTCCACCTACATACCGAATGGCAATCTCGATCTCACCCAGAGCATGCTTTACGCTGTCCAGATCCTCCGGTTGAATTGCATTCTTCAGCAGATAAAGAGCGATGGCCCGGTACATTGCTCCCGTATCTACATAAATAAATGACAGCTCTGCTGAAACTCTCTTTGCGATCGTGCTTTTTCCGGCTCCTGCCGGCCCGTCAATTGCTATATTATATGACATAGATTCCTCCCTTTGGTCTCCTTACTCTGCCATACCGATCCCGGCTGCATATCCGGTTGACCATGCGATCTGCAGATTAAATCCTCCGGTTACCGCATCCAGATCCAGTACCTCTCCGGCAAAGTAAAGTCCTGATACCAGTTTTGATTCCATGGTGGATGGATTGATCTCTTTCACTGACACTCCACCTCTGGTAATAATAGCTTCATTATAGTCTCGCAGACCAGTTGCAGTCAATGGAAAGTGTTTGGTGAGATGAATCAGCGCTTCTCTTTCCGCTTTCGTGATCTCATTTACTTTTTTCTCCGGAGCTATTTCTGACAGTTCTATCATAATCGGTATCATCTTTGCCGGAAATAGCGTACCGATGACATTTTTGAACTGTTTCTTATTGCCTTCCCCGAACTCACGCAGTAATCTTGCATCCAGCTGCTCTTCTGACAAGGCAGGCTTCAGATCAATCTCCATTCGCAGTTCTTTCTGTCTAAGTTTTTTTAACACAGCGGTGCTTGCTGTCAACACAAGTGGACCGGTAACTCCAAAATGGGTGAACATCATTTCACCAAAGTCTTCATACAGACATTTTTTACCATCAAAAACAGATAGTGTTACATTCTTTAACGAAAGTCCCTGCATACGTTTTCCATACTCTTCTCGCGTATTAAACGGTACCAGTGACGGAGAAAGTTCTGTCACCTTATGCCCTGCAGATTCTGCGAACCGATATCCATCTCCGGTAGAACCTGTCGTTTTATAAGATAACCCTCCGGTAGCCACCAGTACCCTGTCTGCCGGAATCTCCGTTCCGTTTTTCAGTTTTATTCCAAGGACTTTCTTTTCCCTGCCCTCTTCTGCTGCATCTTCAAGTAATATGCTTTCTACTTCTGTATTCAGATGTACTCTTACACCTGCTTTTTTCATAGCATCCCGCAGAGTATCAATCACATCCGCTGATTTATCTGAAAGAGGGAATACACGGTCACCCCTCTCTGTTTTCGTTTTCATTCCATGCGTTTCAAAAAAATTTATGACATCCTGGTTGGTGTAGCCATAAAAGGAGCTGTATAAAAATTTCCGGTTGGTACAGACACTGTCCATCAATTTTTCCATGTCACAGGCATTCGTCAAATTGCACCGGCCTTTTCCTGTAATATAGATTTTTTTTCCAAGCTTCTCGTTCTTTTCATATAAATGAACTTCACATACTCGTTCTGCCGCTGCAATAGCAGCAAACATTCCTGCTGCTCCGCCGCCAATGATTATTGTTTTTTTCATATGGTTTCCTTTGCTATAAACGCCCCGGATTCCTCCGGGGCGTCTGATATTTTTCTTGTTTTCCTAGACTGGATATGCTCCATTCTTAGTGTCTGCAACGGTCTCATCAACCTTTGTCTGCTGAGCTTCTCTGTATTTGAAGAATTCAGTAGCAACCTGTGGGAACAGTGCGTAAGATAAAACATCTTCTTCCTGCTGTGTCCACTTTGCACATTCCTCTTTCAGCTTGTTCAGCTGTGGTGGAATCAGATCTGCTGGACGGCATGTGATAACTTCCTCATCGCCGATGCATTTCTTAACCACTTCAGGATTGAATGGTTTTACAGTCTTTCCATAATGTCCTGAGAGAACATCTTTCGTCTGCTGTGGAACCATCTTGTAACGTTCACCGTTGATGACGTTCATAACAGCCTGAGTACCAACAATCTGTGAAGATGGTGTAACCAGAGGGCATTCACCAAGGTCTTTACGTACACGCGGTACTTCTTCCAGTACTTCGTAGTATTTGTCTTCTGCATGAAGATCCTTCAGCTGAGAGGTCAGGTTGGAAAGCATACCACCTGGTACCTGATATAACAGAGTCTTGATGTTTACACCAAGGTTCTTTGGATTCAGCAGACCTGTTTCCAGAGCATGGTCACGAATTGGTCTGAAGTAATCAGCAATCTCTGCCAGAAGCTTCTGATCCAGTCCTGTATCATATGGAGTACCTTTGAAGGTTTCAACCATAACTTCAGTTGCTGGCTGGGATGTTCCCAGTGCAAATGGAGACATTGCTGTATCGATAACGTCTACACCAGCCTCTACAGCCTTCAAGTATGTCATAGAAGCAACACCTGATGTGTAATGTGTATGCAGCTGAATTGGAATATCAACGGTTTCTTTCAGAGCCTGTACCAGTTCTGTTGCTGTATATGGAAGAAGAAGACCAGCCATATCTTTGATACACAGAGAATTAGCTCCCATATCTTCTACTTTCTTAGCCATATCTTTCCAGTAATCCAGTGTATAAGCTTCACCCAGAGTATAGGAAAGTGCAACCTGTGCATGACCTTTTTCTTTGTTTGCTGCTGTAACTGCTGTCTGAAGGTTTCTGATATCATTCAGACAGTCAAAAATACGGATAATATCAATACCGTTTGCAATAGATTTCTGTACGAAGTATTCTACTACATCATCTGCATACTGGCTGTAACCAAGAATGTTCTGTCCACGGAACAGCATCTGCAGTTTTGTGTTTTTGAATCCGTCACGGAATTTACGAAGTCTTTCCCATGGATCCTCTTTCAGGAAACGAAGGGAAGCATCGAAAGTTGCTCCACCCCAGCACTCTACGGAATGGTAACCAACTTTGTCCATCTTTTCTACGATTGGAAGCATCTCTTCTGTTGTCATTCTTGTGGCAATCAGAGACTGATGTGCGTCACGTAAGATGGTCTCAGTAATTTTAATTGGTTTCTTAGCGATATCTGCCATTTTAAATGTTCCTCCTATACTCCAAAGATTGCCATAAAGGTTCCGGCTGCTACTGCAGTACCGATAACACCAGCTACGTTAGGTCCCATTGCATGCATCAGCAGGAAGTTTGTAGGATCTGCTTCTGCACCAACCTTCTGGGATACACGAGCTGCCATAGGAACCGCGGATACTCCGGCAGAACCAATCAGTGGGTTAATCTTGCCTCCGGAAAGCTTGCACATGATCTTACCAAAGATAACACCGGCTGCAGTACCGCATGCAAATGCTACCAGACCAAGAACTACGATCTTAATAGTGTTCAGGTTCAGGAATGCTTCTGCACTTGTAGTAGCACCTACGGAAGTACCCAGCAGGATAACTACGATATACATCAGTGCATTGGAAGCTGTCTCTGTCAGCTGCTTAACTACACCAGACTCACGGAACAGGTTACCAAGCATCAGCATACCTACCAGTGGAGCAGTTGTCGGAAGAAGCAGACAAACAACGATAGTTACAATAATTGGGAAAAGGATTTTTTCCAGTTTGGAAACAGGGCGAAGCTGTTCCATCTTGATCTTTCTTTCTTCTTCAGAAGTCAGAGCTTTCATAATAGGTGGCTGGATAATAGGAACCAGTGACATATAAGAATATGCTGCTACTGCGATAGGTCCCATCAGAGCGGTCTGTCCCAGCTTACCTGCAAGGAAGATAGATGTAGGACCATCAGCACCACCGATGATAGAGATTGCTGCTGCTGCCTTTCCGTTGAATCCCATGAAGATTGCAAGGAAATATGCAGCGTAGATACCGATCTGTGCTGCTGCACCAAGAATAAAGCTCTTCGGGTTTGCGATCAGCGGACCAAAGTCCGTCATAGCTCCGACACCCATGAAAATAAGTGACGGCAAGATACTCCATTCATCCATCAGATAGAAGTAATGGAGAAGACCTCCCACACCATTAGACATATCTTCCGGAGCTGCCATGATGTCCGGATAAATGTTTACCAACAGCATACCAAATGCAATAGGTACCAGAAGGAGCGGCTCATATTCTTTCTTAATTGCAAGATATAAGAATACACACGCTACTGCGATCATTACATAGTTGCCTACTGTCAGGTTAAAAAACGCTGTCTGGTGAAGCAGGTTCGATAATGTGTCTGTTACATATGACATTGTTTTACCTCCTGTGTTGTAGCTTTACTGCGAAACGACTGAACTAGTTCATTGTTGCCAGTACGTCACCGTTTTCAACAGCTGCACCAACTGCTACATCGATACTTGCAACAGTTCCGTCCTGAGGAGCTACAACTGGGATCTCCATCTTCATAGCTTCAAGAACAACGATTGGATCACCAGCCTTTACAGACTGTCCAACGCTTGCTTCTACTTTGAATACTTTACCTGGTACAGAAGCAGTTACTTTTACGCTTCCTGCACCTGCTGCTGCCTTAGGTGCTGCTGCAGGAGCTGCCTTTGGAGCTGCCTTTGGTGCTGCTGCTCTTGCAACAGGTGCTGCTCCGTTTCCTGTTCCTTCTTCTACAGTTACATCATATGCTACACCGTTCACGGTAATTGTATAATTCTTCATTATAGTTTTCCTCCTACTATATTAAGCTCTCTGCCATTTATTGCGGTTGCTCTTCTTAATGGAACGTACTACGAATCCATCTGTGGTTGTGCCTTCTGCTGCTGCAATTGCTGCTGCGATAACTGCAATCAGTTCTCCGTCATCAACAACTTCTTCCTCTTCTACAGGAGCCGGTGCTGCTACAGGTGCAGGAGCCGGTGCTGCAGGTGTGTTTTTCTTCTTGAATCCTTCTTCCAGTTTGCTGATGTGCTTGAACTGTGAAATCAGGAAGCTCAGGAAGAACAACATTGCGAATACGACGCAGACACCCATCAGAGTGTTCAGAACTGCTTCTTCCATCTTCTGTCCCATGGTCTTCTCAGCAGTTGCAAATTCCATGCTTACCAGGGAAAGATCATCCAGAGAAAGTGTGGTAGTAACTACGCTCTCACCATTTTCAAATTCACAGTCTGTCTTGATCACGATATCATCATCAACTTCGATATCCTGTGCCAGAATCTGCTTGTATGCGCCAAGTTCCTCTTTTGCATTCACCCATGACTGAACACTCGCTACCATGCTGTCCTGGTATTTGCTGAGGATGGATGAAGGATGCAGAATCTCTTCTGCCTGAGCATCGTCCATTCCCACAATCATCTCAATACTCTGCTGAGCATAAGATTCCAGAGATGCTCTGTCGGATGCACTGATTCCGCCCTCTACGACTTCTTCTGCTGCCTGCACTTCAGATTCCACTGCTGCTTCTTCTGAAACGCTCTCGGACGCTGCTTCTGTCTCAGATGCAACTTCAGTGACAACTTCGGTAGTTTCTGTCTCTTCGGCAAAAACGGTTCCGGATGTCATCAGCATTGCGGCCATAGATACGGAAACGAATAATCCTTTATATTTTCTCATATCATACACCTCGCTTAAACTGTTCCGTGTTTTTTGCCTGGACGGTCATCTCTTTTTGTAAATAACATCTCAAATGCACCGATCACATATTTTCTTGTATCAGCCGCTTCGATGATAGTATCTACATAACCTCTTCTGGCTGCAGAAACTGCGCTTGTCTGAAGTGCTGCATATTCTGCTGCTTTTTCATTTAATTCTGCTGCTGTTGCTTCTGGATACATAATCTTGCAGGCAAGCTTAGCGTCCATCGTTCCGATTTCTGCGTCAGGCCATGCAAAGGTCATATCTGCGCCTGTAGCCTTGCTGTTCATAACAGAGTAAGCACTTCCGTATGCTTTTCCGATTACTACATTTACCTTCGGTACAGTAGCATTAGCGAATGCATAGGTAAGTTTTGCTGCTGCTTTTGCAACACCTTTTTCTGAATGAATGTCAGCCTTGAAACCTGTTACATTAGTCAGGGATAATACAGGGATCTCAAATGCATCACAGAAATTAATGAATTCTGCTGCTTTTTCAGCGCCCTTTCTTGTCAGAACTGCATCAAAGCTGTCTGTCTTAGTTCCTTCTGCATCATAAACTTCTGTACGGTTAGCAACTGCACCAACAGTCTGTCCGTTCAGACGAAGGAATCCGGTAACCATATCTTTTGCATATGCTGCCTTTGTCTCGATGAACAGATTGTCATCTGCGATATTGGACAGCAGAATAGATGTATCACCAACACAGTTAGCCAGATCTGCGCATACTCTGTTCAGATCATCTTCAGATTCTGCGTAGTAAGTATCGTCTTCATTGTTAGAAGGAAGAACGGATACCAGATCACGGATCTGTGCAAAAATATCTGCTTCACTTCCTACATAATCAACCAGACCAGTCTCTTCACTCTGGAACTTGGCAGATGCGGTATCACATGTTTCCACTCTGTTGCCATCCAGTGCATTTGGAGAATTTACAAATAATTTTGCATTCTTCTCTTCCATGAATGTGAAGTCTGTCATACCTGGAACCAGTGCCAGACCGCCACCGCAGTTACCAAAGATCGCTGTGATCTGTGGAATCACTCCTGATGCCAGTGTCTGTTTCATATAGATATCACCAAAAGCGTTCATGGCATCTGTAGCTTCCTGAAGTCTTAAGCCCGCACAGTCGATCAGTCCGATCACTGGTGCTCCCATCTTCATAGCCATATCGTAGATACCTGAAATCTTTTTCGCGTGCATTTCACCGATTGTTCCGCCTAAAACAGATGCATCCTGGCTGTATACATAAACCAGTTTGTCATTGATCACACCATAACCTGTGATGACACCATCTGCCGGAGTCTCGGCCTTCGCCATGTTGAAATCTGTATTTCTTGCAGTAATGCCTGCACCAATTTCAACAAAACTGTTCTCATCAAGCAAAGACGCGATTCTTTTGCCTGCTAAGCTTTGTGCTGTGTTACTCATTTTTCAGCCCTCCATTTTTCTATATTAGATAAATTGTAACCAATTATCTGCCATGTATCATTGTAACTTGTTTTGCAGGTACTGGCAAGCCTTTTGTCGATTAGTAAGCATAAAAATTCCCCCTTATTTTCTTATTTTTTATAGCAATTTTGACAATACCTTTTTTCCTCAGAACAGAAACCTTTGTAAAGTCCAGACTAACCAGTTTTCCATTTTTCGTTGTTCGACTGATGATTTTGCCAGAATCTTTTTTTCCTGAAGCACCTCCCCATTCAGAAGAAATTGTACTTTTCCAAGTACCGTATCTTTTTGCAGCGGTGCTTCTGTTTTTTTTCTGTATTCAGTATGTCTCACTATTTTTTCCTGGCTGCCCAGCAATACCTTTTGTGTCTCTGTTTTTTCCACATAAACTGGCACTTCGACCGGATTCCATGGACTTTCTTCCCTGCTCCATCCATTTTCTACTCTTACATAACGTATTTCCTGTGGATACTCCAATGTCACATAACGATAATGTTGTTCTGCATAATCCATCATCCTTGTCATGTCTTTCCATTTATAGGTTCGGTTATAGGGCCATCCGCATGCCAGTACCACACCGGTAAATCTTTTTCCATCACGTTCCACCGCACAGACATAGCAATAGCCTGCTGCTGCAGTAAAGCCCGTTTTTCCTGATATCGTTCCTTCATATAAATCCAGAAATGCATTATGATTGTAGCAGGTATAGGTTCTTGTTTCGGACAAATTTGTAAACGTATGCTGCTTTTCTCTGGTAATCTTTATGAATGCTTCTGATTTCGGTGAATCCCAGGTACAATATTTCATGATGCGCGCCAGATCTTCTGCCGTTGTTCCATGTGCGCCGCCTTCATCTGTCTCATCCAGTCCGTTTGGCGTAACAAAATGCGTATTTTCACATCCGATCTTTTTTGCCTTTTCATTCATCTGCTCTGCAAATGCCGGTGCATTTCCACTTACCTGCTCTGCAATCATCACTGCTGCATCATTAAAGGATTCCAGCATCAGAGCATAAAGCAGATCCTCCAGATAGAATTTTTCTCCAACAGAAGCTCCAAGATGCACTTCCGGCTGAGCCGCTGCTGTTTCTGATACAGTTACAACTGTATCCGGTGTACAGGCTTCCAGCGCCAGAATACAGGTCATGATCTTGGTGGTACTGGCCATCGGCATAACTTCTTCCGTATTTTTTCCAAAAAGAACACGCCCGCTGCTGCCGTCCATCACAACGGCACTGCGGGCGTATAGATTCTGCAATTCCTCCGGAAGCGCCACCTCTCCAGCTGATACCGGCCAGATATATGCCAGCCAGATGATCAGGGTCATCAGCACTCTTCTTCTGCTTGCCTTCATATTGCTTGCTCCGATTCGCTTTTTATCAGCTTATGATGCTTCCACATTTTTATGTCCGAACTGCTCTGCTTTTTATTTGTAATTTCTCCGAAATCTCTGGCTTAGTTCTCTGTCGTCATTTCGATCCTTGTAATATACTTCTATCATTGCTGCCGCTTCTGGTACTGCACTCTGAAACAGCCTGGTCAGGTGCTCTGTACTCTCCAGACAGATAGGCTTCGCCTCTTCCCGGATAATCCTCCCATCTGCAAATCGATGTACAAAAAATACCTTTGCAATCGCCAGCTTGATCTTTCTCTTCTGTTCTGATTCACAGATCGGAAGCTTTGTATAGAACTTCGTTCCCATCAATGCCCGCACGATATCTCTGTGTCTCATACCTTCCAATACTTTCGATATGGCATCTACACTTTTTTTCTCTATCCGCAGTACACTCCCCGGCTGATAATGGAACGGATCCCTTCCGGTACGAATCATGAGACTCCGGTCAAATTCCGTTTCGATCTCATCGTGTCCTGCACCAGTCTTTTTCATATATTCACTGATATAAGGATGACAGGTACTGTCCAGCATAAAGTGACAGATAAAGCCCAGAAGATATACTAAGATCTCCTCATCCCCTGTCTGCTGATAAAGCAGTCTTCCCTTTTCAAAGAATCCAATCGCTTCTTCTCTGTGAAGCCGATGTGCCATCTGATTGAACCGATTTCTGTGAAATGGACGAACATAGAATAAAATATCCGGTCCATGGAGTCCAATCTGATAGGTGGTCTGATGCGCTTTTATCACCTCTCTGATCTCCGGACTCAGCCGGTGATATACCATTTTTCCAAACAAATCATGTGCATATGTGGTTGGCACGCTGCTTCCTTTCCGGTTCGGATCTTCCTAAACCTTTAATGTCATCTCTATCTCTTCTTCCGCTTCTGCCTTGAAATCTTCCATCTTCACAGGATTCACTTCCGGCAGCTCTTCCAAAGAGGATACTCCAAATCTCCTCAGAAACTCTTCTGTCGTTCCAAATAGCAGTGGACGTCCCGGTGCATCCAGTCGTCCCACTTCCTTGACCAGATTAAATTCGATCAGTTTGTTGACGGCATGGTCACATTTTACTCCACGAATCTTTTCCAGCTCAATTCGAGTAATGGGCTGTTTGTATGCGATAATAGAAAGTGTCTCCAAAACTACATCCGTTAATACAATCTTCTTCGGTTGTTTGGCGATTTTGATCAGATATTCGTAAAGTTCCGGATTGGTACACATCTGAAAAGAATCTTCCAGTTCAATCAGGCGGATTCCACGACCTTCTGTTTCATATTTTTCTTTCATGGCCCGCAACATTTTCCGGGTTGCCTCCGTACTCATACCAATCGCTTTGGCAATCCGCTCTACCTCTACTGCATTTCCCATAGTAAATAAAATGGCTTCTGCTGCCGCTTCCAGTTCTTTTTTATCCACACTTATTCCTCACTTTGTTTTGCCGTAATCAGAATCTCTCCAAAGATCTCATCCTGCTCCACTTCGATTTTCCCGGTCTTCATCATTTCCAAAATAGTCAGAAACGTAATCGCAATACGCATCTTGCTCTTCTGCTTATTCAACAGATCACGGAAATTGCATTTCCGATGCCGGGATATATATTTCTCCACATAGGCGATGGTCTGATCCAGATCCACCTCTTCCTTTTCTACCTGACCGAACTTGCTTCTCACCGGATCCAGGCGATTCTCAGAACGCTTCATGACATCCTGAAAAATGGCATTCAGTTTCTCCAGATTCAAATCTCCCAGGATCTCATCCAGATTCACCGGAGGCTTGTACTGTTGTACCTCCTTGGGTATCGAAGGATCCCTGTACAGCATATGCTCTGCATCCATCTGTCGGTCCCTGAGTTCATAAGACATATATTTATACATCTTATATTCCAAAAGGCGTTCCACCAGTTCCTGTCTCGGATCTTCCTCTTCGCCCTCTTCATTGACTTCTTTTGGAAGAAGCATACGGGCCTTGATATCCAGAAGGGTGGCTGCCATGACCAGAAATTCACTCATTACTGACATATCTTCCGTTTTCATGGCATGAAGATATTCCATATACTGATTCGTGATCTCCACAATCGGGATATCAAAAATGTCTACTTTATTCTTATCAATCAAATGCAGCAGCAGATCCAGCGGACCTTCAAACTGCTCCAATTTTACCGAAATTCCCATAGTTACCTCTTCTAATACAACTCCACCAGCATAAATTCTGCCGGATTGTTGATGCGAAATGCAATGGAATGGGATCCCAATCCTGCTGTGACCAGAAGCTTTCTTCCATATTTTTCATACATTCCGCAGTCATACTTCGGGAAAAGCTTCACCTGTGGGCTGATTATACCTCCAACCAGCGGCAGGCGCATCAAGCCTCCATGCAGATGACCGCTTAAAGTCAGATCCGCTCCCCACAGTGCATAACCTTCAAAATACACCGGATTATGTGCCAGTAAAATATTGTAACGTCCATCTTCCGGTTCCTGAATCGACTTGCGAATCTCCTCTGCACTGATATACTGCTGGTGAAATCTCTTATAATATTTCTCAGGGAGCTCAAATCCATGTACCGTCAAATGAGTTCCTTTTATATCGATCTGTTCTTTTTCATCTTCCAAAAGACGTATATTCGATGTATGGATGCCCCTTTTGAACTGCTCATACACACCATCATAGGCATCCGGGTATCTTTTAGCCCGGAATTCATGGTTTCCATTAATGCAATATACCGGACATTCACAGGACAGTCTCTTCAGCAGTGAAACCGCCACATCAATATTCGTTTCTTTTCCCGGCTTGCATACTGTCAGATCACCCACGGAAAAAATCAAATCCGGGTGCTGCCCTACGATCTGCTCCACCAGGTCCCGATTGCCTTTTCCAAATGTTCGATTGTGCAAATCTCCTATCACTACAATACGGATCGGTGCCGTAGGTTTCGGAACCTTTCGCGGCAACGCAATCCGGTAGTGTCTGATAATTATTCTACTCATAATTCTACCAACCCAATTTTCTGTTTAATAGTATAAACAAATATTGGGGGTTTGGCAAGGGAAAGGGGAAAAACTATGATGAGACAAACAAATTCAGACACCACCTGAGTTTGTCACTCAGGGCAGTGTCTGAATGAAGATTGGGTAATCAAACTTGTTGAGGGTCTCTCTTTGTGAGGGGCAAACTTAAGGGGGTGTCGTGAGGGGCGCTCATGAGGGGCTGGTTTGATGGTTCTTCATGAGGGTTTATGCTTGTATGGAAAAG
>Ga0129315_1000283_pt1 | contig 50333 bp, 48 predicted proteins | sample Cm827metagenome_FD_94432 | JGI IMG/M metagenome (GOLD analysis project Ga0129315, IMG submission 94432) | Eastern black-and-white colobus group fecal microbial communities from Wisconsin, USA - Cm827 metagenome | ecosystem: Host-associated > Mammals > Digestive system > Large intestine > Fecal... | reverse complement strand
TGGAGAAATACTCAAGTGGCTGAAGAGGCGCCCCTGCTAAGGGCGTAGGTCGGGTAACTGGCGCCCGGGTTCAAATCCCGGTTTCTCCGCCAAAAGCATCTAATAAATATTAGGTGTTTTTTTTTGTATAAAAAAACAAAGTGATTTAAAGTAGGAACTAATTTTATTGTAAACAATTTCTGCAAGTGATATACTATTTTTATCTTAATTAAGAATGATAGAATATGTATATTTGGGAGGATGGAGATGGAAAAGAAGTATGTAGTAGGTGTAGACTTAGGGGGAACTAAGATATATACTGCGTTAGTTGATTTAGATGGGAATATAGTTAAAGAAGTTACAGTTAAAACTGAAGCTCAAAAGGGTGATGCTATAGTTTTAGAAAAGATTCTTAATACTATAGATGATGTTTTAACAGGAATAGATATAAATGAAGTTAAAGCAATTGGAGTTGGATCACCAGGACCATTAGATGTAGAAAATGGATTAATAGTATATACTCCAAATTTACCATTTAAGAATTTTAATATAGTAAAACCTATAAAAGAAAAATATAAAATTGATACTTATCTAGATAATGATGCAAATGTTGCAACTTTAAGTGAGTATATGTTCGGAGCAGGAAAAGGAAGCAAAAATATGGTCTATGTTACAGTAAGCACTGGAATAGGCGGTGGTGCAATTTTAAATGGAAATTTATTTAGAGGAAGCACATCAAATGCTTTAGAAATAGGTCATATAACAGTAATGAAGGGTGGTCCTAGGTGTGGATGTGGTAATACTGGTTGTGCAGAAGCACTAGCATCAGGAACTGCTATAATGAAAAGAGCAAAGGAAGCTGTAGAAAGCAAAGTAGAAACTTCTCTAAGGAATTATGAAGAAGTAACAGCTCAAGAAGTATTCTTAGAAGCAGAAAAAGGAGACAAAGTTTCTAAGGATATATTAAATGATGCATTATCATATTTAGGAATAACTATTTCTAATATAGCTAATTCATTTGATCCTGATAAGATAATTATAGGAGGCGGAGTTAGCGAAGCTGGTAGAATAGTATTTGATAAAATAGATCATGAAATGGAAAGAAGATGCTTAAAAACAATATATAATAATTGTAAGGTAGAAAAAGCAGTATTAGGAAGTAAAGCAGGAGTATTAGGTGCTGCTGCATTAGCAATTTTAGAAAGTAAATAGAATAAATAAGGCTGTATTATAATAATTAGTATTATAATACAGCCTTTTATTATTAAAAATCTAACCTTATATACAACATATGATAATACAAGCCTTTTTTTATTGTATAAAAAAGATTTATAATAAGATTATATGGAAAAAGGTGGAGGATATATTGATATGATATACGGAGAAAATATATATATGAGAGATGTAGTAAGAGAGGATATAGATATTTTATTTAATATATGCTCTGATAAAGATGTATTAAAATATAATGGACTAGCTAAAGGTATTATGACAAAGGAATATATAGATAGTCAATTTCATCATCTTAATAGGCCTAATAAAAAAGAGTTAGTTATAGTTAATAATTCTAGTGATGTAATTGGATATATGTATTATAAGGAAAATAGTTACACTGTGGATGTTTATTCAATTGGTATAACTATAGGTAAGGATTATTGGCATAAGGGGTACGGGCAAGATTCAATAAAGGCTTTATGTAAATATCTTTTTAATAATAGACAAGCTCATAAGATAGAATTAGAAGTTGTTAGTGCAAATAAAAGGGCTATAAGTTGTTATAAAAGATGTGGATTTAAAGAAGAGGGTGTAAGAAGAAGTAAGTATTATTATTCGGGAAAGTATTTAGATACTATAGTTATGGGATTATTAAAGAAAGAATTTATTTAAGTACTTAGGGTATAATTAAGATATTAAATAAAGGAGTGTTTGTATGGGAATTAGATTTATTTTCGGAAGAGCAGGTACTGGCAAAAGTAGATTTTGTTTAGAACAAATCAAAAAGAAAATTGAAAATAATACTGGAGATAATAAACTAATATTAATTGTGCCAGAGCAATACACATTTGATACTGAAAAAAAGTTTTTAGATATAGTTACTGAAAAAGGCTTCTTAAGGGGAGAAGTATTAAGCTTCAAAAGAATGGCTCATAGGGTATTCGAAGAATGTGGTGGAAGAACAGATATAAAAATAAGTGATTCAGGAAGAAATATGCTTATATATAAGCTACTAAGAGAAAATGGAGATAATCTTCAGTACTTTAATAGAATGAGCAAAGAACAAGGTTTTTCATCAATAGTTTCCAAAGCAATAACTGAATTTAAAAAATATAATATTTCCTCGGAAATATTAGGGATTAAAGAAGAGGAAATTTATGATGAAGAATTAAAAAAGAAAATGAATGATTTGAAAATAATTTATAGAGATTTTAATGAAGTACTTCATAAAAGATTTATAGATTCTGATGATGAATTAACATTATTAGCTAGGAAATTAAGTGATTGTAATATATATGATGGAGCCGAAGTATGGATAGATGAATTTACTACCTTTACTCCACAACAATTAGAAGTAATAAAGGTATTAGCTAAAAGAGCTAAAACAGTAAATATAACATTATGTAGTGATAGTTTAAGTGGTGGAAGAGAAGTGGATTATACAGATATATTTGATGCTATAAAGAATACTGAAAATGCCATATTAAATATGATGAAGGAAGGAAATATATCTTATTTAGAACCTATAGATTTAAATAAGGGATATTCATATAGATTTTTAAATAGTGAGGACCTTCAACATTTAGAGAAACACTTTTTTACTTATCCATTTATGGCATATAGGGGGAAAGACAATAATGTAAGACTTTATAAGGCTAATAATAGTTATGAGGAAATTGATACAATAGCTAGAGATATTTTAGTTCTAGTAAGGGATAAGGGATATAGATATAAAGACATAGCTGTGATCTGTAGAAATATAGATGAATATGAAAAGATAGCTACTGTTATATTTAATGATTATAAAATTCCATTTTTCTTAGATAAGAAAAGAGAAATATTAGATAATCCTTTAGTAGTATTAATAATTTCATCTTTAGAGATATTATCTAATAATTGGTCTTATGAAAGTATGTTTAAGTATTTAAAGAGTGGCTTAATAAATATAGAAGAAAAATATATAGATATACTTGAAAATTATGTTTTAGCTAATGGAATAAAAGGATATAAGTGGACGAAAGATTTATACGATAAAGAAAATATATCTGAAGAGGAAAATTTAGTTTTAGAAATTATGGAAGAAATAAGATCTCCTTTAATTAATCTTCATAATAAGATAAGAGGTAAAAAGACAGTAAAGGATGTAGCTACTAGTCTATATGAATTCTTAAATGAATTAGATGTATTTAAAACTTTAGAAACTTGGTTAGATGAATTTAATGAATTAGGACTTCAAGATAAAATAAAAGAATATATGCAAGTACCTGAAATGGTTATGGAGATATTAGATCAGTTAGTTGAAGTACTAGGTGATGAAGTCATAGATATAAAAGAATTTACTAAAATCCTTATATCAGGTTTTGAAGAAAAAGAGATTGGAGTAATTCCTATGTCTTTAGACCAAGTAAACATAGGGGATATATCTAGAGTAAAAGGAAGAGAAGTAAAGGCTTTATATTTAATAGGAGTAAATGATGGAGTTCTTCCAGCCGTAAGTAAAGATGAGGGGATAATTAATGATAGAGAAAGAGATATATTAAAGAATATTGGAATAAGATTAGCTTCAGATACTAAGAGTAGAGCTTTTGAAGAGCAATTTATTGTTTATACAGCATTAACAATAGCATCAGAATACTTAATGATAACCTTCCCTATGGCAGATTTTGAAGGAAAGTCTTTAAGACCATCTATAATTATCCCAAGGCTTAAAAAAATACTTCCTAATGTAGTAGAAGAAAGTGAAATTTACAACTTAAGAGATAGAAATGATAAGTTTAATAAGATTACGGCCCCAATTCCAACCTTTAATGAATTAATTTCAGCTTTAAGAATGGAGTTTGAGAAGGAAAAGGTAGATGAATATTGGGCAGAAGCCTTTAGATGGTTTGAAAATGATGAAGAATTTAGAAATAAAGCAAATACAATGTTTAAGGGACTTACTTATACTAATTTAGTAGAAAAGGTTCCTAGGGAAAAAATAAGAAGGCTTTATCAATTAGAAAACAAGAAGTTAGTATTTAATATATCAAGAATAGAGAAATACGCTCAATGTCCATTTTCCTATTATGTTCAATATGGACTAAAAGCAAAGGATAGAAAAGTATATGAATTCTCAGCACCAGATTTAGGTTCATTTATGCATAATATACTTGATGACTTTACTAATAAAATCAGAACAGAAAAAATAGCTTGGTCTGATTTAAATAAAGAAAGATGTAAGCTTATAGTTAATGAGTTAGTAGATAGAAAGCTTGAAAGTGATACTAATTCAATATTAAATAGTACAAAAAAATATCAATATTTTGCAGATAGATTTAAGAGAACTATAACTAAATCTGTTATGGTTATTTCAGAACAAATGAGAAAAGGAAAATTCGAAGTCTTTAGAAATGAATTTGAATTTGGAGGATTTAAGGATGGTGAGGCTATAAAGATAGATTTACCCTCTAATGAGACAGTATATTTAGTAGGTAGAGTAGATAGAATAGACACCTTAGATTTAGATGGAAATACTTATATTAAGGTAGTTGATTATAAGTCAGGAAATAAGAAGTTTAACTTAACAGAGGTTTATTATGGACTACAAATACAGTTATTAGTTTACTTAGATGCTCTTATTAAAAATTCAAAATATATTTTAGAAAAGCAAGCAATGCCAGGAGCAATATTATACTTTAAAATAGATGATCCAATAATTAAATCTAAAAAACCACTTACAGAAGAGGAAATAAAGAATAACATATTAAAAGAATTAAAAATGAGTGGATTATTACTTAAGGATATAAGTGTTGTTAAAGCTATGGATAGCGATATAGAGTCAGCTTATTCATTAATTATTCCAGCAGCAATCAAAAAGGATGGAAACTTTACAGCAACAAGTTCAGTAGTTACAGAAGAGCAATTTGATATATTAAGAAAGTATGTTAATGATAAAATGGCAGAACTTTGTGAAGAAATGCTAAGTGGAGATATAAAAATAGTACCATGTAAAAACAATAATACTCCATATTGTGACTACTGTGATTATTCATCAGTATGCCAATTTGATACTTCTATAGAAAATAATAAATATAAAATTGTCTTAAAGAAGAGTAATGAAGAAGCATGGAAATTAATAAAGAATGAAGTTGAGAAGGGAGGAGAAGCATAATAGATGGGAAGTACTAAATGGACTGAAGATCAGTTAAAAGCAATTACAACAAGAGAATGCAATCTTTTAGTGGCAGCAGCAGCAGGATCAGGTAAAACAGCAGTTTTAGTTGAAAGAATTATTAGGATTATAACTAATGAGGATAATCCAATAGATATAGACAGATTATTAGTTGTTACATTTACATCAGCGGCAGCCGCAGAAATGAGAGAAAGAATAGCGGATGCAATATCAAAGGCATTAGAAGTTAATCCAAACTCAAAGGTTTTACAAAGGCAATTAACACTTTTAAGTAGAGCTAATATAACTACTATGCATTCCTTCTGCCTAGATGTTATTAAAAACTACTATCATATTATTGACCTTGATCCAACCTTTAGGATAGCAGACGAAACAGAAAATACATTATTAAAATTAGAAGTAATTAATGATATGTTTGAAGATTACTATGAAAATGAAGATGGAGAATTTAAAAATCTTATTGAAGCATATAGTACATCTAAAGATGATGAAAAATTAAAAAATATAGTCTTAGATTTATATAGATTTTCTATGAGTGGCCCTTGGCCAGAAAAATGGTTAAAGGATAGTGCAGAAGCTTTTAATATAGATACAATTGAGGATTTAAATAAAACGTCATGGATACAAGTATTAAAAGAAACTATATATATTGAAGTATCTGGTTATATAAAGACCTTACAGAAGGCTATTGAGTTAATTAAAAGTACAGATGGATTAGAGCCGTATTTACAAACCTTTAATGATGAACTAAATATGTTTAATTCAATTATAGAATCATTAAATCATGGAATTGAAGAACTTTATAATGAAATAAGTAACGTTAGCTTTGAAAGATTAAAATCAGTTAAGAAGGATAAAGTTTCAGACCCAGAGGCTTTAGAGATAGTAAAGGCTATAAGAGATAATATTAAGAAAAAGTCATCAAAGTTAATTGAAGATAGTTTTTCTATATCTATAGAAGAAGCTTTAGAGGGAATAAAAAAGTCCTATCCATATATGAAAATGATTAGTAAGCTGACATTAGATTTTATAGATAGATTTAAAGTGAAAAAGAGAGAAAGAAACCTATTAGATTTTAATGACTTAGAACATTTATGTTTAAAAATACTTATTAAGAATGATGATGAAGGAAATATAATTCCATCAAGTGTATCTGAAGGGTTTAGAGAATACTTTGATGAGGTTCTTGTAGATGAATATCAGGATTCTAATAATGTTCAAGAAGCCATTATAGATTTAGTATCAAGAAAGAATTTAGATAATCCAAATGTATTTATGGTTGGTGATGTTAAGCAAAGTATATATAGATTTAGACAAGCAAAACCAGAGCTATTCTTGGATAAATATAATAAATATCCTTTAGAAGAAGGAAGTTTAAACAGAAAAATTCAATTATATAAGAACTTTAGAAGTAGAGAAGAAGTTATATGTGGAGTTAATTATATATTTAAAGAGGTTATGTCTAACAACGTTGGAGAATTAGAATATACAGATGAAGAAGCTCTAAATTTAGGAGCCAGCTATAAAGAAAATGAGGATGATAATGTAATTATAGCAGGACCTATAGAACTTCATATTTTAGATAAATCAAATAATAAAGATACTCCAGAAGAAGATAAAATAGAAGAAATAAATTTAGGTGATGAAGAAAAAGAAGAAGAGGAAGATGTTGACGCAATAACACTAGAAGCAAGAATAGTTGCAAGAAGAATAAAAGAATTAATGAATCCAGACTTAAAAACAGGAAAGATATTTAAAGTATTAGATAAGGAAACTGGAGAATATAGACCATTAAAGTATAAGGATATAGTTATATTACTTAGAGCAACTAAAAATTGGGCAGAGTTATTTTTAGAGGAGCTTGGTTCAGAAGGAATTCCTATTTATGCTGATACAGGAACAGGATATTTTGAAACGATAGAAATAAGAACAATAATGTCTTTACTAAAAATAATAGATAATCCAATGCAAGACGTTCCTATGATTTCTGTTTTAAGATCTCCTTTAGTTAGTTTTAGTGCAGAAGAATTAGGTGACATTAGGCTTTTAAATAAGGAAAAATACTTTTATGAAATTATAAAAGAGGTATCAGAGGACCAATATGAAGTTAATGAAGAGCTTAAAAATAAATGTAAGATATTTATTAATAATCTAGAAAAGTGGAGAAAAAAGGCTATATATACACCTATAGATGAATTTATATGGTACTTATATATGGATACGGCTTATTACGGATATGTTGGGGCAATGCCAAATGGAAAGCTAAGACAAGCAAATTTAAAAATATTATTCCAAAGAGCAAAACAATTTGAACAAACTAGCTTTAAAGGATTATTTAACTTTATTAATTTTATTAATAAGCTTAGAAATTCTTCAGGGGATATGGGAAGTGCAAAGGTCCTTGGGGAAAATGAAGATGTGGTTAGAATTATGAGTATTCATAAAAGTAAGGGCCTTGAATTTCCAGTAGTATTTACATCTGGGGTTGGTAAACAATTTAACTTAATGGATTTAAATAAATCTATTCTTTATCATGATGATTTAGGATTTGGACCAGATTATGTAGATTTAGAAAAGAGAATATCATACAGTACATTATCAAAGGAAGCTATAAAAAAGAAAATATTATTTGAAACTTTATCAGAAGAAATGAGAATTCTTTATGTTGCATTTACAAGGGCTAAAGAAAAATTAATTATAACAGGTGCAACAAGGGATTTAGAAAAATCAATATCAAGATGGACATCAGCAGCTGCATTAGACGAAGAAATAGTTCCAGCATCAGAAGTATTAAAGGGAAAAAGTTATTTAGATTGGATTGGAATGGCTTTATGTAAACATAGAGATGGGGAAGAACTTAGAAAATATATAGGATTAGAGAGTGGTTTACTTGTGAATGATTTCTCCACATGGAAGGTTAAAATGTGGAGAAAAGATCAATTGAATGTGGAAAAAGATGAAGTGGCTGTGGATGAAATTAATGAAAATGATCTTTTTATTAATAAAGAGGTAAATAGTATTGATAAAGAGATAAGTAGAAGATTAAGTTATAAATATAAATATAATTTAGCAGAATCTTTACCAAGTAATGTATCAGTGTCAGATTTAAAGCGATCTCTTTATGAACATGAAGATGATGATGTATTAACTGTTAATATATTTAGAGATAACGAAGTATTAAAGCCTAAGTTCCTTCAAGAAAGGAAGGGTTTATCAGCATCTGAAAGAGGAACAGCTGTTCACTTTATAATGCAAAAATTAAATTTAGATAAGGTATCAACAAGGGAAGAAATAAGAAATCAAATTGAGGATATGAAAAATAATAATTTACTTTCTGAAGAAGAGGCAAAGGCTGTTGAGAAAATTAACTTTTTAGGTTTCTTTAGAAGTGAATTAGGCAAAAGAATGATGAGTGCATATAATGAGGGTAAATTATTAAAGAGAGAGCTTCCATTCTATACAGAAATAAGTAGTTTAGAAGTAGATAATACCTTACCAGAAAATCAATATAAAAATGAGAAGGTTAGACTTCAAGGTATTATAGATTGCATATTTGAAGAAGATAATGAAATAGTTCTTTTAGATTACAAAACAGATTATGTAGTAGAAGGAATGGAAGAAGAGATTATAGATAAATACAAAGTTCAGCTAAGATATTACAAAGATGCTGTAGAAAAGATAACTGGTAAAAGAGTTAAAGAAAGTTATTTATATTTATTTGGTTTAAGTAAAGAAGTTATAGTAGAGAAATAATAATTAAAGAAGTACAGCTTAGCTGTACTTCTTTAATTATTGTCTATAAATAGCTTTCCTAATTTCAGTAATGATTCTTTTGAATTTAAATCTGGATTTTCTAAAACCTTCTCTAATAAATGATTTAATATTTCACCTATTAATTTTCCAGGTTTTATTCCTAGAATACTAATTAAATCTTTACCTGTTATATCTAGATCTTTCACTATAAGTGGCTCTTTATTCTTTATAATTTCATTAGCTAAAGACTCAGTGTAAGATACCTTTTTTAAGAAGGGCTCAGGATTATTTAAAGATTTAATATCTGCCCTTTGAAGTGCAAATAATAAAGGCATATTATCTTTGCCAACGGAATTTAGTAGCTTTTTAACCTCATATTTTGTAGGCATAGTATCAACATTTAGAACTAAATGATACTCAATTAATTTACATACAATTTCTATTGTATTATTATCAAATCGCAAATTAGATAATATTTTTTTAGCCATTATTGAGCCTTCAAGGCAATGCCCAGGGAACCCATAAAAGCTTCCGTTATTCAATGGGGTTAATGTATTTATTTTTCCTACATCATGAAATAAAGCTGATAATCTTAAGATTAAATTATCATTAGTATTATCAATAACCTTTAATGTATGGGAAAAAACATTTCTATTATGATTACTACATTTAGATGAAAAACCTACTAATGAATTTATATCTGGTAAAATTACTTCTAGTAGATTAGTTTCTTGTAATAACTTAATTCCCTTAGAAGGATTAGGAGAAATCAATATTTTACAAAGCTCATCTCTAATTCTCTCTTTGCTAATATTAGAAATAAGTAAGTAGTTCTTTTTGATTGCATTTAAAGTACTTATTTCTATATCAAAGGATAATTGACAACTAAATCTAATAGCACGAAGCATTCTTAAAGCATCTTCTTTAAAGCGTTTGTCAGCATCACCAACACATCTTATTAATTTATTATTTATATCATTAACTCCATTAAAGTAATCAATTAAGCCAGCAATTTCATTATATGCTAAAGCATTTATAGTAAAATCCCTTCTTGATAAGTCATCTTTTATATCCGTAACAAAGTTAACAGAGGAAGGACGTCTATTATCTAAATAAGAGCCATCTGTCCTAAAGGTTGTAACTTCATAAGGATTATTATTTATTAAAATAGTAATAGTTCCATGCTTTAAACCTGTAGGGATAGTCTTATTAAAAAGTAAAATAGTAGTTTCAGGTTTAGCAGAAGTAGTTAGATCGTAATCTTTAGGAGTAACACCTAAGATGCTATCTCTAACGCAGCCACCAACCATATATGCTTCATAGTTATTCTTATAAAATGTATTAATAATAAAGTTAACCTCTTTTGGAACAAATATATTCATACTTAACCTACCTTTTAATTATTATAAATAAATAATACCATAAAATGAAATAATTAATTAATTTATAGATACATTTTATGTGGTATACTTTCCATAAGAATTCATATATAGGGGAGGTAGTAATGAAAAATAAAAAAATCACAGTAGTAATAGCTTCTATAATAGCAATTATATTTATTATTATTTTTAGCATTTCCGTTTATAAGAATAATAATGAAAAAAATATGATTAATAAAATAGAGTCACAAATTGCAAATGGAAGTTATGAGGAAGCTATAGAATCCATAAATCAATCTAAGAATAATGATATGTTGACTTTATATAAAAATATACTAGAAGACTTTTTAGAAATAAAAAATGAAGGTAATATTGATAAAGCAAAAGACAAGATTGATAAATTTAAAGAAAATTATAATACTTATATAAGTAATGAAACATTTAATACATTAAATGAAGACATATTAAAAATTGAAGAAAAGATAAAAAATTATTATATTGAAATTAGCCAGGCTAAGGAGGAAATATCTGTAGCCATTAATGAAAATATATCTTTAGCAAAAGAACTAATAGATAAGTTTAAAGAAAAGTATCCTAATGAGGATATATCAAATATTGAAGAAACATATAATAATAAACTAAATGAGTTAAAAGAAGAAGCAGAAAAGGAAGAAGAGGAAATAGTAGACGAATCTAATCATGCAGTTAATGGCTCTGAAAATAATAATAATAGAAATATAGCTAAACTAGGAATTGAAAACACAGTAGCTTCTAAGCGTTCTAGCCAGATAATAACTGTCGTAAGTAAAGGGGGTTCTTACGGTGAATTAGTATTCTGGGAAAAAGATAGCAATGGTGATTGGAACTTAGTGGACAAGGTTTCAGCTAGATTAGGACAAAATGGAATGAAAGCAGCCAGTGAGGTTTATGAAATGGATAAGAGTACTCCAACAGGAATATATTCATTAACAGAGGCTTTTGGAATAAATGCTGATCCAGGAAGTAATATTAGATATAGACAATTAGATGGTACTGAATATTGGGTAGATGACGTAAATTCAGAGTTTTATAACACTATGCAGTTTGGAGATCCAAATGGAAGATGGGATTCAGCAGAAAAACTAATTGAGTTTCAGGGGTACTATAACTATTCATTAGTTATAGACTATAATAGATGGCCAGTGATTCCTGGTAAGAGTTCAGCTATATTCTTACATTGTGATTTAGGATCATATACATATGGATGCGTTGCAATACCGCAAGAAAATTTAGTTAATATTATTAATAGATTAGATCCAGAAAAAGATCCGTTTATAATAATGGACTTTTCTTATCAAGATATATACACCAAATATTAATATTGCTATATAAAAAATATAATTTAATAACTTTTAAAGTTTGTAGATTAAAAACTTTAAAAATAAATTGGAGCTATCTTTTAATGATAGCTCCAATTTATTTAATTTATAATTATTTTTGTTCCGTTATCAATATTATCATATAACCATTTAGCATCTTCTACAGCTAATCGGATACATCCATGGGACGCTGGAGTGCCTAAGGTATAATCTACTATATTTTCCTTACTTTCGTCAAATGGAAGGGAATGAAATAGATAATCACCCATAAATTGAACCCAATACTTAGCCCCTTGTTGAAATTCTTCTGAAAAGAACCAATCACCTCTATTAGTAACAGAAAAAATACCTTTAGGAGTTTCTTTACCTTCTATACCTGTTGAACTATTAAATTCTTTCACTAGATTCCAATTATTATTTGATTTTTCATAAACATATGTTATTTGTTTAGCTAAATTTAAATAAACTAAGTAAGAAGTTTTACTAGATATAGAAAAACTATTTATATTACTTGGAGTTATTTCTTGAAGTATTGCATTAGAAGTATATTGAGAATCATCTTCTTGATATTCTTCTCTAAATAGTTTAATTGAATTAATTTTATTTTCAATTTCTATTATTTCATCTTTAGTTAAAAGATTTTCATCATAATTAGATAAAATGTTAATTGCTTTTGTGTAATATTTATTAGCTACTAATTCATCAACACTTTCAAGTAAATAATTTTTATAATTTGATTCAAAATCTTCTATATATCCTTTAGCTATTTCATAATCCTTAGGTGAAGACTTATCAATTAAATGAAAGTATTCCATAGAAGTTGAATAATCTTTTTCGTTAAAAGCTGCTATACCTAGATTTAAATAGCTATCTTCATTATATTTAAAGTTATTGTCAGAATTAATTGCATTATTAGTAGAATTTGAAATGTTTGTAGTATCTGAAGAATCAATATATTTATCATTTAAAGCAGCAATTAACTTATCTAAAGATGAATTTAATACATTATAACTTTTAATTTCATTTAATATTTCTAAAGCATAACTAGGGCTGATTTCATTATTAGATAAAGATGAACATATTTTATTAACTATATTAGTAAAGTAAGAAGTTAAATCAGTATTAAGCTTAGTCTTTTTTACAGTTAAAGCTTTATTATTTATTACAGATTTTGCATCAGAAAAATCATGATTATTAAAGCTATTATAAAATTCAGATGTTAATTCTTCATATTGTGAATTAAAATAAATATTTGCAGTAAATCCTAGTAGTATTAACAAAAGGAAAATAGAGAATAATTTAAAGATAGAAAATCTATTTCTCTTTTTGGATTTATCACTATACATTTTTAGACCTCCTTAAAACATATATTATAAGCATTAACAAAAATGTTAAATTTTAATCTTAAAAATTAAAATTTATAAAATTACACCATTGTGTGTTAAAATATTATAAGTAGGAAATTTCTAAGGAGTTTAAGGAATCATGAATGAAAAAATTAGCTTTGCAAAAAAAATAAAAATTAGTATAACTAGTATAAAGGGATATAATGATTTAATAAAAGAAAAGCTTTCAAAAGCAATTATTTATTCAATAATATTCTCTTTAATAATTGGTGCTATACAAGGCATAGTAAGCTTTGTAACTATTAGTTCTATACAAAAGACTATGGAAAAGGTTATTTCATCAGATGAGTTTAAATTTACTTTTCAAGATGGAATATTAAATTTTGAGAATTCCCCTATAAAAGGCGAGGAAGGAAGAAATATAGTATATATTGATACAAATATTTCTTTAGATGAAAAAGAAAGTATAAGGAGCATAGTAGTACATAAAGATGTATCTATTGCTATATTAAAAGATGGAATATCTTTTAGACTTAATGGAGAGGAAACAAATTTTAAGTTTAGTGAAGTACCTCTAGTAGGACAAATAAATAATGAAATGCTATTAAAATCACTAAATATTATTGGAATAGCTAAATACATAGCTTTTGTTAGCTCTATAATATTAACTTATATTATATTTATGTTAAATTCCTTAATACTTTCTGTAATAGGTCTAATTTTAAATGGAATAAACAAATTAGGTCTAAAGTATGAGAATATACTTAAGATATCTATATATGCTACAACTACACCAACAATACTTGGATTAATATTTCCACTAGGAACTTATGGTATATTAATTTCAGGAATGTATTTTATAATAGTAGTTAATTATTTAAGAATTAAAAATGAAGTATAAAAACAATAAATGATGTTTAAAATATACCTCAAATGTTAGATATAAAAATCTAATATTTGGGGTATTTAGTATTTGTATAGAAAAATAAATATATAAGTAGAATAATAGTATTATATTTATATAATAATATAACAATATTGCACAATAAATGGAAAAAAATACAAAAAAATCTTGTTGTAAAAATGTGCATATGATAAACTATAAATATGGGGTTAAAAATTAAATATAAACCTGTTATGAAAGGAATTATTATGATGATTAATAACGAATTTATAGAGAGGGACTTATTATCAAATAAGGATAAGTTAAATGAATTTTTTTTGAGAAGTGGAAGGGACTTAACAAAAGATGATTTAGTGAGTGTCATAACAGAAACAATTAAAAAAAATGCAAGACAAGAGGATTTTTTGCTGAATATTTCTCATGACCTAAGAGGACATTTAAATGTAATCTTAAGCGTTATGCAGGTGATAAATTATGGGTGCACATGTGTAACAGATAAAAAGGCTAGAGAGTATTTAGAAATAATAAGAAAAAATAGTCTTAAAATGCTTAGGTTGGTTAATAATTTAATAGATACTACAAAGTTAGAAAATAATTATTATGTTCTAAATAAGAAGAATTTAGATATTATTTCTATGATTGAAAGCACAGTAAATTGTATAGATAAATATGCTAAACAAAAAAATATACAGTTAATATTTGATACAAATGAAGAAGAGTGCATAATGGCAATAGATCCAGAAGCTATAGATAGAATAATTATGAATTTGTTATCTAATGCTATAAAGTTTTCTTACAGTAATACAAATGTATATATTGATATATTTGTATTAAATAATGAAATTAAAATTTCAGTAAGAGATGAAGGACCAGGAATTGCAAAGGAATATCAAGAAAAAATCTTTAATAGGTTTTATCAAATGGAAAATAATAAAGATAAGGATACTATAGGAAGTGGTATAGGATTAGATTTGGTTCATTATCTAGTTAAAGCTATGGATGGGGAAATTATAGTAAATAGTGATGAGGGAAAAGGCTGTGAATTCATAATTACACTACCTATAACAAATGTTAAAGAAAAAGAAAATTACTGTTTAAATGATGATAAAAGTAACAAGATTCAAATGCTAGAGATAGAATTTTCAGATATATATAATAATTAAATTTTTAAGGATTAAATATAGTTGCTTGATTTATTATAGTAGTTATGATAATATAATTTATGTTGAAAAACTATATTATATGCGGTGGTAGCTCAGTTGGATAGAGTAGCTGGCTACGAACCAGTTGGTCGGGGGTTCGAATCCTCTCCGCCGTACCAAAAGGCCTTACAAATTATTTATTTGTAAGGTTTTTTTATTTAAGAATATAAGAATAAGTAAAAAAAGTTTAGAAATCTAAGCTTTTTCTTTTTTTATATATAAATAGGATAAACTCATATGCTTTAGGACAAATTAAAAATATATTTTATTTATAAGAGGAAAAGTTATATGAATATAAAGATTTTAATAAATCAAGTAGATAAAAATAATGAATTTAATATACTTGCAACAAGAAGATTTAATCCAAAAGAAGTTATATTTATATATAAAAAAGATGATGAATCTTTTTTGAAATCATTGAAAAATTATTATAAAACTTATCTTCCTAATGTAAGTTTTAAGGAATTCATGGTTATTGAAGGAGATATAAAAGAATTAAATAGGATAATATCTTATAATAATAAGGAGACATTAGTAAATTTAACAGGGGGAAGTAGAATAAATTCTTTAGGAATGCTAGATATATGTAAAAATAAAGCTATAAGATCTGTATACATAGATATAAAAAATAAATGTCTATATCTATTTGATAATAAGGTAGAAATAATAAAAGAAGAATTTGAAGATATGGAATTAGATAAGATTATAAAAGCAAGTGGAGGAGAAGTAATAAATGATTCTACTAAATTATCTAGCAAGAAGGATTTAATTTTATTAACTAAAGGAATTTATAAAAATTTAGAAATTTGGCATAGATATAAACAAAAGTTATATGACTATAACGTTTTTATTCACTATGCTGAAGAGCCACAGATAATTAAGATAAATTTAGAGTTGTTAAGTAAAGAAGAGAGGGATATTTTAAGGAAAGTACTTATATACTTAAAAGAAATAGGAGGAATAGAATATAGTAATGAAAAGAATAATATAAAAGTTTTCTTTAAGAATGAATATTTAAAGTCTTTTATATTTAAAAGTGGAACATGGCTAGAAGTAGCAACAAATAACATAATTAATGAAATTAAAGAAATAGATGAAGTAAGAAGCGGAGTTATGTTCTTATGGAATGATAAAAGTAAAGTAGTTAGAAATGAATTAGATGTAGTTGCAGTTAAGGATTCTATTGTTATTTGTATTTCTTGTAAGGATAGTGATAAGTATAATGAAAATGCTTTAAATGAATTAGATGTATATAGCAATAAAATAGGCGGTAAAAATGTATATAAGATTTTAGTAGCTACAAAGGAACCAATTAAACCTTCTGTTAAAGATAGGGCAAAAGAAATGGGAATAAGTATTATAATTTTTGATGGGAAGGAAGAAAAATTTAAAAATCAAATAAAAGAAGTTATATCTAAAATCAAAGATTAGATTTTCAAAATTTGAAATTGTTTACTTTAGAATGTATGTATAATAAGGGTATAAAATAAATTACAAAAATGGGGGTCAATGATATGGAAAAGAAACCTTTAAAAATTGTTACAATAGGTGGAGGATCAAGTTATACACCTGAATTAGTAGAAGGATTAATTAAAAGATATGATGAGATGCCAGTAAGTGATTATTGGTTAGTTGATATTGAAGATGGAAAAGAAAAGTTGGAAATAGTTGGAGCGTTAGCTAAGAGAATGGTTGAAAAAGCTGGAGTTCCAATGAATATTCATTTAACTTTAGATAGAAGAGAAGCTTTAAAAGATGCAGATTTCGTTACTACTCAATTAAGAGTTGGCTTATTAAAAGCAAGATGTAAGGATGAAAGAATTCCATTAAGTCATGGATTTTTAGGACAAGAAACTAATGGAGCAGGTGGTTTATTTAAAGCATTAAGAACAGTTCCAGTAATATTAGATATAGCAAAGGATATGAAAGAACTATGTCCAAATGCCTGGTTAATAAACTTTACAAATCCAGCAGGTATAGTAACTGAAGCTTTATTAAGATATGGAGTTCATAAGAAGGTAATAGGAGTATGTAATGTTCCAATAGGATTAGAATACTCCTTTGCAGATATATTAGGAGTAGATAAGGATAAGATAACTGTAGATTTTGCAGGATTAAATCATATGGTTTATGCAGAAAGAGTTTACAATGATGGAAAAGATGTTACAGATGAAGTTATAAGAATATTAACATCACCTGATACAAAGAGCCAAACAATGGCAAACATCAAGGATTTAGGTTGGGATGTTGCTACATTTAAGGCTTTTGGTGTAATACCTTGTCCATATCATAGATATTACTATAAAACTAAAGAGATGCTTAATGATGAGTTAGAAGGCTTTAAGAGTGGTAAAACTAGAGCTGAAGTAGTTATGGAAGTTGAAAAGAAATTATTTGAAATGTATAAGGATGTTAATTTACAAGACAAGCCTGAAGAATTAGCAAAACGTGGTGGAGCTCACTATTCAGATGTTGCATGTAATGTAATTAATGGAATTTATAATGATAAGAATACTATAATTGCAGTAAATACAAAAAATAATGGAACATTAAAGCAATTTGAAGATGAATCTGCTGTTGAAGTAAGTTGCTATATAGGGAAAAATGGTCCAGTTCCAGTAGAAACTGTTACTGATTTACCTATATTTGCACAAGGATTAGTAGGACAAATTAAGGCTTTTGAAAGATTAGCAGCTGAAGCAGCTTATACAGGAAATTATAATACTGCACTTTTAGCAATGGTAACAAACCCATTAATTGCTGATGATGTAAGAGGAAGAAAATTATTAAATGAAATGTTAGTTGCTCATAAAGATTATTTACCACAATTTAAAGATGTAATAGAAAAAATTGAAATGGTAGAAAGAGCAGAATTTTAATAGAATAATTGTAGATTAAGGAGTTTAATTTTTAAAGTTAAGCTCCTTTTAGTTTTAAATATTTATTCAATAGGTGATATAATTATATTATAAAAGTCACTAGATTTTATGAGAATAGTATTGAAAAGAGGGTGTAAAATGGGTAAAGTATTAGTTTTTATTTTTGATGGAATGACAGATTATGAAACAACATTAATTAGCCACTTATTATGTGCAGATGCTGGAAAGGAAGTAATTCCAATTGCGTATGATGAAAGTTTAATTAAAGGAAGATCAGGATTTATATATAAGCCTGAAAAAGTAATTAGTGATATTTTAACTGAGGAGGTTGAAGGTTTAATAATTTCTGGTGGATGGTTTAAAGAAATAAAAGAAGAGTTTGTAGATTTAATTAATGATTTAAACTCTCAAGGAAAGCTTATAGGAGGAATATGTGGAGCAGGAACACTAGCTCTAGCAAAGTCTGGGGTATTAAATGATGTAAAATACACAACTCCTATAGTTGAGTGGAATGAGGAATATGTATATAGATATGGAGAAGAAGATCCTTTTCCAAGAGATAATTTTGTATTAGAGAGAGTTGTAAGAGACGGTAACATTATAACTGCACAAGGGGCAGCATTTATAGATTTTGCTGTTGAAATCTGTGACTGGTTTAACTTATTCGAGAATGAAGAGGATAAAGAGAACTTTATTAATATTATTAAAGGTTTATAAAACAAAACTTAAAAAATATATAAAAGCTAGTAATTATGATTAAATAAAAAATACAGTAAAAAGGGTTTAGTTTAGCTAAATCCTTTTTTATATAACTAATAAAGTGGTGATTTAACAATATTAATAAATATATTAATATTATTAATTTATATAACAATATTAATTAAAATAATTAATTTTATAATAAAAATATTTAATAAAATTATTGACAAATATATAGAAGGAGAATAGTATATAAGTAACAGGAGGGATAGTAGAATGTATAAGATAATAACTTCTTGTCCAGTATGTAATAAGAAAATGAAAGCTACTAGATTAAAATGCTCATCATGCAATACCATTATTGAAAATGAGTTTGAGTTTTCTAAGTTTGATTACTTATCTAATGACCAACTTAAATTTATAGAAGTCTTTATTATGTGTAGAGGAAATATTAAAGATGTAGAAAAACAACTAGGAATTTCTTATCCAACGGTTAGAGCAAAACTAGATGAAGTAATAAATACATTAGGATATAAAAATAATTCCAAGCCTTTAAAAACATCCACTAGTGATGTTATAGAAGCATTAGAAAAGGGAGAAATTTCTACTGAAGAAGCTATAGAGAGAATGAAGGAAGAATAATAAATATGTGGAGGGAATAGGAATGAGAGAAGATTTAGTAAAGGTATTAACCATGCTATCAGAAGGAAAGCTTAATGTAGAAAAAAGTTCGGAATTAATTGAGGCAATGTATAAGAAGGAGGAAAAAGACTTACAAGTTATCCAAAGTAATTATGATAAAAGAATGCTTAGGGTATATGTAGATTCAAAAGAGGGAGACAATGTAAGAGTTAATTTACCTATAGCTGTTATAACAGCTATACTTAAAGCAACAGGGAAACTACCAATTAAAAATACGGAAATGCAAGGTATTGATTTTGAAATGCTAAGTCAATCAATAATTGCTGCATTAGATAATGAGATGCTAGGAGAGATAGTAACTGTAGATTCAAGCAATGGTGATATTGTAAGAGTTGTTATTGAATAGGTAGGAAAATGAAAGTAGTAGTAAAGTCAGAGGAAATAAACCTTAATTTATATATACCAATGTTTGTTTTAACTAGTGGAATAAGACTTACAAAGTTTATAAATAAAAGTTATAACAAGGATAATAAATCTGATAAAAGCATTGAAAAGGCTATTAAGTATATAGATTATGTGGATATTGATATTATTATGTCTGCCATTAAAGAATTAAAGAAATATAAGGGGTTAACATTAGTTGAGGTAAAAGCTAGTGATGGAACTTATGTATTAATAAAGATATAAAAGGGTTGCTTAGGCAGCCCTTTTAATTTTTATACATACTTCCATATCTAGTATATATGTATTCAATAAGATAACTTAAATCGTATCTATGGTTTTGAGTGTATTCATTTGAATCATTTCTATGAGGAAGATAAATTATATAATCACTTCTTTTTTCATAATGAGGGTTTTCCTTTTCAGTAATAACCACTACCTTAGCAGGACTACTTTCTATTTGTCTCCATAAGCGTTCATGATAGATAGTAAATCTAGCTGAGGGAGAAATTAATATTGCCAAGGAGTTTTCATCTAACTCACTAGCTAGTCTTTCTTGTTCTTGTACATCATTTGCATTATAAATTATCTTCGAAAGATTAACTAATTTTCTTTGAAGATCTTGAGCCATTAATTGTGAAAATTGAGTTCCAAATATACAAACATTACTACTACTATAAATTAATTCTATAACTCTATCTACTATTTTTAAATCAACAAAGGATTTAAAAGTTTCAATTTCATTTATTATTTCAAGAGACATATTATTTAACATAGACTCTCTTGATATTTCATAGTTTATTGATTTGGGTTTCATAAGTCCTTCATTATAACTATCTATGTTTATTTTTATATTCTCCTTAAATTCAATAAAAGTAGAATAGCCAAGCTTATGACAAAATCTTGTTATTGCAGCAGGAGAGGTATAACAAAGCTCAGATAACTTATTAATAGACATATTAGGAATTATACGAATATTTCTAAGCATAGTAAGAGCAATATTATAATTTATATCATTTTCTTTACTACTATTTAAATATAATAGAAGTCTGTATATTAAATCCCCCATAAGTTTCAACTCCTTAAGTAATTATTTTATTTCTTTTTACCTATTGATTCACCCATTAAAACCATAGTTTCATATCCTAAGTTTGATTGGTTTATTATATCTTCATCAATTTTAACTGAATCCTTTTTAAATAAAAGTATGGTAGTGGAGCCACCAAATTTAAAATATCCCTTTTCATCTCCTTTATTAACTCTTTTATTAGGAGTATAGCTTTGAATTATTGTGCCAACGCAAGTAGCACCCACTTCAATATGAAGAATATCTCCAAAATTATCAGATTTAAATACGCTCCATTCTCTTTTATTCTGACAATAAAGTTTTGGTATTCTTTCAAGAGCAACAGGGTTTACTGAATAATAATTACCTTGTATAAAATGATTTTCTAAAGGAATACCGCTATCTACAAAATGGAATCTATGATAATCAGTTGGACAAAGTCTTAAAACTAGACAAGTCCCACCTTCATAATCCTTAGCTAAATCATTATCTCCAATTAATTCAGATAGGCTATAATGTATGCCTTTAACTTGTATTAATTTATCTATAGAGATATTTTCATAAGCAAATAATCTACCATCCCCAGGGGAAGCAAGTAAATTATTATCCTTAGTAATAGGTCTAGCTTCTTCTTTTAAAGACCTTACAAAGAAATCATTAAAATTATTAAAATCATCTATTGTATTAGAACTAATATTCATATCTATATTAAAATCTTTTATAAATTTTGATATTTTTTTCTTACTTAAAGAAGAATCACAATATGCACCATATAGCTTAGAAAAGAGTTTTTTCTTTATAAGTAGTTCAGTAAAACTTTTTCCTATAGGGGATTCATAGGACCATTTTATATAATTTCCTCCAGCTACCTTTTCTACTTCATAGTTTTTTGTTTTTCTGTTATATACTTGTATCATAAGTTACCTCATATTAATATATTTTTAGTAATTTATAAAAATATTACCCTTTCAATAATTTTTTATAAATTTTTTCCGTCAGTATAGCAGGAGATAGATGTTATATTCTGAGGACTCGGAGTTTACGAGGTCGCAAGAATACCTATCTCCTTTTTATAGTATTATATTACCATAAAATATAAATAAAAAACCTATAGACTATAATTTTACTTTACTTATTTTATATTATCAGAGATAATAATTGGTAAGAATTTCTTAGGGGGTGATTAAAGTGACAGGAAATATTATTGAATTTATAACGCCAATCGTAATACATATATTAGAGCTAATGGGGATAATAATTATTATTATAGGATCTGTAAAAGCTTTCTATACATTTTTAGTAAATATAGTGACTAAAGAGGATATTCCAATTAAAGTAGAATTAGCTAAATCTTTAACCCTTGCTCTTGAATTCAAGCTTGGAGCAGAGATATTAAAGACTGTTATAGTAAGATCATTAGATGAGATGTATATTCTTGCAGCAATAATTATATTAAGAGCAATTTTAGCCGTTGTTATACATTGGGAAATGAAGGCAGATATGGAAAGTAAACATTAAAAAATAATTTCTTTTTCTTTATTAATTTAATTAAAAGATAGTAATTATTTCAGAAAAAGAGTATAATAAATATCGTTAATAATATAACAATAGATGAATAAGGTTCATTACACTAAGTATAGGGGGAAGTTTCGGTGAAAAATATTACTATTAATGGAAATAAAGTTCTAGTAAGTAATGAAGATAATTTGATTAAGATAGCAAGGGAAAATGGAGTTGATATTCCTGCTTTATGTTTTCTTGAAGATTGTGGTAATGTTGGCCAATGTGGAATATGCTTGGTTGAGATAGAAGGACAAGATACTTTAGAAAAGGCCTGTTGCTTAATTCCAAGTGATGGTATGATTATTAATACTAATACTGAGAGAGTTCAAGAAGCTGTAAAGGAAAGAGTTTCAAGTTTATTAGATAAACATGAATTTAAATGTGGACCTTGCAAAAGAAGAGAAAATTGTGAGTTTTTAAAGCTTGTTATTAAGACTAGGTCTAAAGCAAGTAAACCCTTTGTTGTTGCAGATAAATCAGAGTATGTAGATGATAGAAGTAAATCAATTGTTATAGATAGAACTAAATGTGTTACTTGTGGAAGATGTGTAGCAGCTTGCAAAACTAAAACTGGAACAGAATCTATAAAGTTTATTGAAGTTAATGGTGAAAATATAATCGGGCCCGATAATTTAAAATGTTTTGATGATACTAATTGTTTATTATGTGGTCAATGTGTAGCTGCATGTCCAGTAGATGCATTATCAGAAAAATCACATATGGATAGAGTAAAAGATGCCTTAGAAAATGAAGATAAACATGTTATTGTTGCTATGGCTCCTTCTGTAAGAACAGCTATGGGTGAATTATTTAAGATGGGCTATGGAGTAGATGTAACAGGGAAGATATATACAGCATTAAGAGAATTAGGTTTCGATAAAATCTTTGATATAAATTTTGGTGCAGATATGACTATAATGGAAGAAGCAACTGAATTAATTGAAAGAATTAAGGTAGGTGGACCCTTCCCTATGTTTACTTCTTGTTGCCCAGCCTGGGTAAGACAAGTAGAAAACTATTATCCAAACCTTTTAAAGAATTTATCAAGTGCTAAATCTCCACAACAAATATTTGGAACAGCTAGTAAGACATATTACCCAACTATTTCAGATATAGATCCTAAAAATGTTTTTACAGTAACTATAATGCCATGTACTGCTAAAAAATATGAAGCTGATAGGCCTGAAATGGAGAATAACGGATTAAGAAATATAGATGCAGTAATAACTACAAGAGAATTAGCTAAAATGATTAAAGATGCAAAAATAGATTTTGCTAAACTTGAAGATAGTGAAGCAGATCCAGCTATGGGAGAATATACAGGTGCAGGTGCTATATTTGGAGCAACTGGTGGAGTTATGGAGGCTGCATTAAGAACTGCTAAAGACTTTGTTGAAGGCAAGGATTTAGAAAACATAGAATATAAACAAGTAAGAGGACTTGCAGGAATTAAAGAAGCTACTATAGAAATTGGTGGAGATAACTATAATGTAGCAGTAATAAATGGATCTTCAAGCTTATTTGATTTCATAAATAGTGGAAAATTAGATGAAAAAAAATATCACTTTATTGAAGTTATGGCATGTCCTGGTGGATGTGTAAATGGTGGTGGTCAACCTCATGTTAATGCATCTGATAGATTAACTATGGACATTAGAAGTGTAAGAGCATCAGTATTATATAATCAAGATAAAAACTTAAAGAAGAGAAAATCTCATGAAAATGTAGCTTTAAATAATATGTATGATAATTATATGGGTAAACCAGGCCACGGAAAGGCCCATGAATTACTTCATATGAGTTATAATAAATAGAATATAAATTTCAGAAGGATATATATAAGTTTAATAATTAAAATGTTTTTAATTATACACAAACTAATATGTATCCTTTTTAATGTAAGAAAGTCTATTTATTTAGTTTTTTATAAACTATAAATGTTGAAATTAATGCTAAGGGTAAGGCAAAAGAAATGTTAGACCAAAAGGTTCTAATATAAAATTCTCTTAATTTATCAATTAATGTTACATCTTCAATCCAATGAATAGCAACAAATAAGTTGGAACCTAAGTATCCAACAATAAGGTATGAAATTATAAGAGAAATAATAAAGGTTAAAATTATTTTTCTGTTAAATATCATAACAATCTCCTTAATTTAATTTTTAGAGTTAAATGTAGATAATGAGATTCTGAATAGTATCTATAATAATTATATAATAAAAATATAATGTATATGCTAAATGTAATAATATATAGTAATTTTATATATTGAAAAAATTATAATAATAATTATGATATAATTTTCTAGAAGTATTTTCAGGGGAGTGGAAATTAATGAAATATTTAGCATGCGACTTAGATGGAACTTTGTTAAGGGAGGATCAAACTATAAGCAGAGAAAACTTAGAGGCTATAATAGGTTTTAAGGCAGAAGGAAATAAATTTGTAATTTCAACAGGAAGAGATATAGAGTCAATTTATGACTTATTTAAGGATTATCCCGAAATAGAGTATGACTATATAGTAGCTTGTAATGGGGCAATAGTATTAGATAATAATAAAAAAGTTATTTTTAATAATTACATAAAACATGATATAGCAAAAAAAATTATTAATGGGTTTATAGATAGAGATGATATTTGTATTCATTTTGAAGCTGATGGACAACATTATTTAGTTAAATCTAAGGGATTAGAATATGAAAGTAGTTTATCAGGAGACATAAAGGATATGTTATTACGTTTTGAAAATAGAATTTCAATAGATGAGATATTTACTAAAGAAAGAAAATATGCATTTATAAGTGTTTTTTCAATTAATAAAGATGCGGTAGTAGCAGAGGAAATAAAGAATTTATTAATTGAAATATATGGACAAGAAATAGAAGCCTTTAGAAATCAATTCTTTGTAGATATAGCTCCAAAGGATTGCTCAAAGGGGAATGGACTAAGAAATATACTTGAACTAGATAATATTAAAGAGGAAAATCTTTATGCTATAGGAGATTCATTTAATGATGTATCAATGTTTGAATTAACAAAAAACAGTTTTACTTTCCATCATGTTGAGGAAGAATTAAAAAATATTGCACAAAAATGTGTTTCAACTGTTGGAGAGTGCATAGATACTATTATGAGTTAATATTTAAAGAGTTGTTGACAATGCTAGTACAATATTATAGAATTTTATAAAATAAATAGTTAGAATAATAATATCGCCGGATATATTATTTAGATAACAAGCGTTAGAAGTTTATGCCGTTAGGCCTTAGGGTATAGACAATCTAATGCTTTTTTTAGTTAAGGGGGATATAAAATGAAAAGTTTAAAAGATAATATTTTAAAGGATTTTACAAAATATGTATCATTAAATGTAATTAGTATGATAGGTCTTTCTTTCTATATACTTGCTGATACATTTTTTATAGCAAATGGAGTAGGGAGTATTGGGCTAACAGCTTTAAACTTAGTTTTACCATTATGGAGTTTAATGAGCGGATTTGGATTAATGATAGGAATAGGAGCTGGAATTAGTTATTCTATAAAAAGAGGAAAAAATAGTGAAAAGGGAGCAAATAAGGTATTTACTCATGCTATGTTAATGGGAGTAAGTATTGGAGCTATAATAACTATAATTGGAGTAATATTTTCTTATGACATTGTAGTAATTTTAGGCGCTGATGAAGTAGTAGCACCTTTAGCTAGTAAATATCTTAAAACATTATTATCGTTTTCTTCTGTTTTCATAGTAAATAATATAATTACCTCCTTTGTGAGAAATGATAATAATCCTAAACTAGCTATGATTGCAATGACTATAGGAAGCTTAAGTAATGTAGTTTTAGATTATATTTTTATATTTCCATTTAAACTTGGAATGTTTGGAGCAGCTCTTGCAACAGGAGCTACACCAATATTAAGCTTGCTTATATTATCACTTCACTTCATTAAAAAGAAAAATAATTTTAAGCTTATTAAGTGTAAAATTAATTTTGCTTATATGAAGAGAATAATTTCATTAGGTGTTCCATCATTTATTACTGAAGTTTCATCTGGATTAATAATATTATTATTTAATTTTACTATATTAAAAATATCAAATAATACAGGAGTTGCTGCATATGGAATAATTGCTAATTTAGCTCTAATAGTAATATCTATATTTACAGGAATAGCTCAAGGAATTCAACCTATAATTAGTAAAAACTATGGAGAAGGTAAGATTAAAAATATAAGAACTATTTTTAAGTATGGAATAATTACGTCTATTATCTTAGGAGTAGGATGCTACTTAATTGGATTAAGCTTTTCCGAGGAAATAGTTAACTTATTTAATAGTGAAGGAGATAAGGCATTACTTTCTATGGCTATAGAAGGAATTAATATTTATTTTAGTGCATTTATTATTATGGGAGTAAATATTGTAACTACATCATTTTTTGCATCTATTAATAAAACAAAGGAATCCTTTGCTATTTCAATGATAAGAGGATTAATTGTAGTGATACCTTTGATATTATTATTACCAAATTTTCTTGGGATGACAGGGGTATGGCTCACTATTCCTTTAGCCGAAGTTATCACTTTGTTAATTAGTATTAGGCTAATAAGTAATAGGGAACAAGTAATATGTAAGAGTGAATAAGTAAGGAGTAAGAGATAAGTAAGAAGTAATAGGGCATAGTTAAGAGTTAGAAAGCAAAAGTTAGTGGGTTTTAGTTTTAATTATATGCAATTTATAAATTAACTTATTATATTTAAGTATTAGACGAAAATATTAGTATTATAAGTATTAAGGGGATATTAAGCTATGAGTAGATTTGAATTTATAACAGGTAGTGTAGAGCTAGTTGATTTTATAAAACCATTATGGGAAAAGCTTAATGAATATCATGAAGTTAAATCAAATTATTTTTCGGATAAGTATAAGAATAATACCTTTGAAAAGAGAAAAAGTAAGTTTATAAGTAATAATAATTTAAAGGTTAGAATTGATTTAATAAAGGATATAGAGAAAAACTTATATATAGGGTATTGCATAAGTACTATAGATGTAGAGCTAACTGGGGAGATAGATTCCTTATTTATTGAAGAGGAATATCGTAAAGATGGATTAGGAGATAAGTTAATGAAAGAAGCTATTAAATGGCTTGATTTAAATAAAGTAAAAACAAAGGTCATTGCAGTAGCAGAAGGAAATGAGGGGGTATTAGAATTTTATAAAAGATATGGGTTTCATAAAAGAAGAATAGTTTTAGAGCAAATTTAATATATTGGAAGTGATATAATTATATAAAATAGCTCTGTAATGAGGAGATAAATTTATGAAGAAAAAAATAATAACATGGCCCAAAATAATATTATTTTTCATAATAATATGGGGAGTGTTACACATTACTCCCAATAATGCACTAAGAACACGTTTATTTTTAGAAGGTTATCCTAAATCAGCCTTTACTACAGAGATAAGAGAATTAAAATTAGGTTTAACAACAAAGAGAGTAAAATTTTATATGTTTTATCCTGAAATTAGATATAGAGAAACTGGAAATACTAAATTAGCATATAAAGTGACAAGAATAGGTATTTTCTATGTAGTAACCTATCACGGAGGAGGTTAATAAATAATAATTAGGAGGAATGGGGAATGGATATACAGTTTAGAGAAATTGATAGAAGTAATTATAATGAATGTATAAATTTAAAAATAAGTGAAGGGCAAAAAAAATTTGTAGCATCTAATATTTACACATTAGTACAAGCAGCTTATGAACCTAATTTTCATCCTTTAGGAATTTATAAGGACAATAAGATGGTTGGACTTATTTTATATGATTTTGATTATGATATTAATGGATGGTCAATGAGTAGATTTATGATAGATGAAAAATATCAAAATCAAGGAATAGGGAAAATAGCATTAAAGAAGTTTTTAGAGTTCTTTGTTAATAAATATGGACATTTAAAGCTTTATACAAGTGCTGAAGTTGATAATAAGGTTGCTCTAGCTATGTATGAAAAAGCTGGATTTGAAAAGAAAGAAGTATTTGAGTATGAGTTTGAAGGCGAAAAATATATAGAGCATAGAATGATAGCACAACTGTAAATATCAAAATTTATATAATATAAAATAGGATACCAATATTGGTATCCTATTTTACAACTATTTATTTAGTCTTTCCTGAGAATTCTAAGTATTCATCATATGTCATAGTTCTATCAACTATTGAACCATCTTCTTTAATATCAATTATTCTATTTGCTATAGTTTGAATAAATTGATGGTCATGAGAAGCAAATAAAACTACACTCTTATAATCTTTTAATCCATTATTAACTGCTGTTATAGATTCAAGATCTAAGTGGTTAGTAGGTTGGTCTAAAATTAATACATTAGCATTTGTAAGCATCATTCTAGATAACATACATCTAACCTTTTCTCCTCCTGATAATACACTAGCTTTCTTTAATGCTTCTTCTCCTGAGAATAACATTCTTCCAAGGAATCCTCTTAAGTAAGATTCAGATTGCTCTTCAACAGTTTTTCCAGCATATTGTCTAAGCCAATCAACTAAGCTTAAATCACATCCTTCAAAGAACTCTGTATTATCTTTAGGGAAGTAAGAATTAGTTATTGTTATTCCCCATTTATATTCTCCACTATCTGGTTCCATTTCACCATTAATTATTTTAAATAAAGTTGTTATAGCAATTTCATTGTCACCAACGAAAGCAATTTTATCATCTTTATTAACTCTAAAGCTAACATTATCTAAAACCTTAACTCCATCAATAGTCTTAGTTAATCCTTCAACAGTAAGAATTTCATTACCAACTTCTCTTTCAGGTTTAAATCCAACGAAAGGATATCTTCTGCTTGATGGTTGTATATCATCTAAAGTAATCTTATCTAATAACTTCTTACGAGAAGTTGCTTGCTTAGATTTAGAAGCATTTGCACTAAATCTTGCAATAAAGTCTTGTAATTCCTTGATTTTTTCTTCTTTCTTCTTGTTTTGATCCTTAGCCATTTGAAGTGCTAATTGGCTTGATTCATACCAGAAGTCATAGTTACCAACGTATAATTTGATTTTACCAAAGTCAACGTCAGCCATTACAGTACATACTGTATTTAAGAAGTGTCTATCATGGGATACTACAATAACAGTTCCTTCAAATCTTAAAAGGAAGTCTTCTAACCAGTTAATTGATTGTATATCTAAGTGGTTAGTAGGCTCATCTAGAATTAATATTCCAGGATTTCCGAATAAGGCTTGGGCTAAAAGAACCTTAACTTTTTCAGAACCAGTTAATTCAGCCATCTTCTTATAGTGCATATCAGTTCCAATTCCTAAACCTTGAAGTAAAGAAGAAGCGTCTGATTCAGCTTCCCAACCATTCATATCAGCAAATTCACCTTCTAATTCAGAAGCTCTTATACCGTCTTCATCAGAAAAGTCTGGCTTTGCATATAAAGCATCCTTTTCTTCCATTATTTCATATAATCTTTTATTACCCATTATTACTGTTTGTAAAACTTCATATTCGTCATAAGCAAAGTGATCTTGCTTTAAAACAGACATTCTTGTATTAGGTGCAATACTTACATCACCTGTATTTGGTTCAATTTCTCCAGATAATATTTTTAAGAAAGTACTTTTACCAGCACCGTTAGCACCTATAACACCATAACAGTTACCAGGGTTGAACTTTATATTTACGTCTTCGAATAGCTTACGGCCACCAAATCTTAAACTTACGTTTGATACAGTTATCACTAAAAACCGACCTCATTTCTAAAATTATTCATTTCGTTATTATATCATAAAGTAAACATAATTTCATTGAAAGACAAAATAATATTTAGAAAATTTAATGGAAATTAAGTAAATAATTTATTTGAGATATATTGACAAATAAATCCAATAGGTATATAGTTAATTACATAAGTAATGAACTAAACAACAAAAGATACATATATTATAGTATAAAGTTAAAAGGAGGTAGCTATGAATTTAGATTTTTCTAGTGAAATACCTATTTACATTCAAATAGCTCAGTTAATAGAGGATGGTATATTAAATGGAATTTATAAAGAAGATGAAGTAATACCGTCAACAACAGAAATATCAGTAAAATTTAAAATCAATCCAGCAACAGTAGCAAAGGGATTTAATTTATTAGTAGATCAGGGAATTATTTATAAAAAGAGGGGTGTTGGAATGTTTGTTTCAAAGGGAAGCAAGGAAGTACTGATACAAAAGAGAAAAGATAGTTTTTATTCTAATTATATAATTTCATTAATTGAGGAAGCAAAGAAGCTTAATATATCTGTTGAGGATATTTTAGATATGATAAAAAGGGGGAATAGCTAATGGCATTGATAAAGATATCAAATTTAACTAAAGAATATGGGAAAAATAGAGTTTTAGATAATGTTTCATTAACTATAGAAGAAAATAAGATATATGGATTATTAGGAAGAAATGGGGCAGGAAAAACAACACTTTTAAATCTTATCACTAATAGAATCTTTCCAAGTGGAGGAAGTGTAACAATAGATAATGAAGATGTAATTGAAAATAGTAAAGCTTTAGGGAAAGCCTATTTTATGACAGAACAAGATTTATATCCTGAAGGAATGAAGATTAAGGATATATTTAAATGGTCAAAAGAGTTTTATAAAAACTTTGATATGGACTATGCCTTAAACTTAAGTGAAAAATTTGGTCTTAATATTAATAAGAAATTTAAAGAATTATCTACTGGATATTCATCAATTTGTAAAATAATTATAACTTTGGCATCAGGAGCTGAAATATTAATTTTTGATGAGCCTGTTTTAGGATTAGATGCTAATCATAGAGATATGTTTTATAAGGAATTAGTTGCAAATTATATTGATGAACCTAAGACTATAATTTTATCAACTCATATAATAGAAGAAGTTTCAGAGATTTTAGAAAAAGTAATAATAATTAAGGACGGAAAGGTATTAGGAGATAAGGAAGTAGAAAGTTTATTAGCTGAAGCATATCTAATTTCAGGACCTTCAGAAAAAGTTGAAAAATATATAAAGGATAAGAAGTGCATTAATATAGAATCTATAGCAGGATTTAAGGCAGCAACTATTATTGGAAAGATTACTGATGAAAATAAAATACAAATAAGAGATTTAGAATTAGAAACATCAAAGGTAGAATTACAAAAATTATTTATTCACTTAACTGGAGAGGAGGAAGTTAAATAATGAAATTAAAATCTATAGTAAAATATAATCTTAATAGTTTAAAAAATTCTATAATAATTTATTACTCAATTTTTATTGCTGTATGCCTATTATCAGCCATACTCTCAGGAACTGGTAATATATCTTCCTCTGGATTAGAGATATCATCAGTAATATTTATCTTTGTTGCAGGTTTAAATTTATTTAAGGAAAATTTCTATTTTATGAAGAGTAACAACGTATCTAGAAAAGACTTCTTATATGGAACAGCATTGTCTATGATTCCAATAGCATTATTTATGTCTATTATAGATATAATAATTAATCGTGTTTATAACATCTTTATAAAATGTCCAACTATTTATGATATGAGTTATGCGAATATAGGAAGTGGTGAATGGTATAATTCTATTGATTGGATACAAAGTAACAGTATCTCAACTTTATTTAATAGTTTTATTTTTCAGGCTTCGTTATGTTTAGTTGCAATTTCTTTAGGTTTTTTAATAACTATAATTTATTATAAATGCAATAGCTTTATGAAGGTAGTAGTATCTATTATTCCAGTTGCATTATCCATATTAATAAGCATGATAGGAACAGCGTATCCTAGCATTATTAATAATATTAATAAATTTATAGAAACTATATTTGGATTGAAAACTCAAAATGTATATGCACCTATATTAACATTTTTAGTATCATTTATAATATTTATAGCATTAGCAAGGCTATTAACTAGAAAAGCAATAATTAAACAAAGATAGAGTGTGCTGACGCACAATGTAAATTTAAAAATGTAGAATGTAAAATTAAAGAAAAAACTCCTTTCGGAGTTTTAAAAGTATATTTTTATTAAGAGCTGTTAAATCAGCTCTTTTTACTTCAAGAGATTATATAAAGTTTAATATATTAAGGAGCTTTTATATTAAATATATAAATACACAAATAAAGTGACATAAGCTTCCTAGTATAATGAATATATGGAATATTTCATGGAAACCAAACTTTCCAAGTTGAAGTTTCTTAGGTTTAAGACCATAGATAACGCCACCTACTGTGTAAAGTACTCCACCTAAAACTAATAAAAATAAGCTAATAGGACTTAATACTTGTGATAAAGGCTTAATCATAAATATAGCAGCCCAACCTAAACCTATATAAAGAGCTGTTTGTAGCCATCTTGGGCAGTTAAACCAAAGCATTCTAAACAGGATACCAGATATGGCAATAGAAGCTATAATTGTAAAGAAAATAGTTCCTCTTGAGCCTCCAAGGGCAATTAAGCTAAATGGTGCATAAGAACCAGCTATTAATATAAAAATCATAGAGTGATCTAATTTTCTTAATCTGAAAATAACCTTATCGCTAGTTATAACTCCATGATAAGTTGCCGATACAGTATATAACAAAATTAAACTGATACCAAATATTATAACAGAAGCAATTGTGACAGTAGATGAATTGTTGATAAATCCTTTTACTAGCATTGCAATTAAAGCAAAAACTGAAAGAATGGCACCAATAAAATGGGTTAAACTATTAATAGGCTCTCTTAAATACTTTTCCAAAACTCAACACCTCTTTCATATAGTTTTCAAAACTACATATTGTTACTTATATATTAATAAAGTGTATTTAAAAAGTCAAAGTTGAAAATATCTTATATTTTTAGAAAAGTGATGAAATTTATTAATTTTCTTGAATTATCTATTGATTACTAGTATATTTAAATATAGGTATATTAATAAGTAGTTTAAAAAACTACATGGAGGAACTTATGGATAAAAATGAATTAATGGAAAAATTTAAAGAGTTAAATTTACAAAATCAATTAACATTAGAAGAAATGCCAGAGTTAGACTTATATATGGATCAAGTTACTCAGTTATTTGATAGTAAATTTAATGAAAGTAAAAGAACTGAAGATGATAAGGCATTAACAAAGACAATGGTAAATAATTATGCTAAGGGTAAGTTATTAATGTCTATAAAAAATAAAAAGTATAGTAAGGAGCATTTAATACTAATGAGCCTTATATATAATTTAAAGGGTGGCTTATCTATAGGTGATATAAAGAGTTCATTAAATAAGATAGTTAAAACCTTCGAGGATGGAGAAAAGTATCCAATAAGAGAATTATATAGTTTATATTTAAAACAATATAATGAGGATTTAAAAGATGTAGAAAAAACTATAGAAGAAAAAAATAATAATATTGAAAGCAATATGATAAGTGAAAATATAGAAGAGGATGAAGAATTCCAAAAAAACTTTTTATTACTTAGCTCCTTTATTAATATGAGCAATATGTATAGAAGAATGGGAGAAAAGTTAATAGACGAATATTTTAATAAGCTATAGGAGGTATTGATATGAAGAATTCTATAACTTTAAGAAATGAACTTCAAAGAATAGATGGAAGAGGATATAAAGCATATAAAGATTTACAAGGGCAATATGATTTTAATGATTATATTTTAAGTATAGATCATGTTCAAGGAGACCCCTTTGCTTCACCATCAAGAATAAGAATTATTATAAATAAGGATAAAGCAAGGTTTCCAGAAGAATTAATAAATGAAGATTATAAAAAAATTTCAGTTTCTGATTTTTTAACTAGATTATTTTATTTTAATATAAATAAGTTTAGTGAAAAGATATTTGGTTCTGGTAAAAGTGGATTAATTTCTATAAGTAGATGTCCACAAGAGATATTAGAAAGAACTTCAATAGTAATAAATAAGGATAATATTGAGGCTAGATTTTATGTTGGTTTTCCAGCAAAGGGAAGAACTGTATTATCTAAAGAATTAGAAAAGATTTTATATAATGTTATACCAAGTATAATTGAAAATACATTAATATATGAGAATATCAATAAGACTAAAGTGATAGATAGGGTTAAATTAGTCCAGGACCAAGAATATATAAGAACTGAAATTAAGAAAAAAGATTTAATTGCTTTTATAGCTAATGGATCAATACTACCTAGAGAAAGCGGAGTTTCACAAAGACCATTAAAGAATGCATTACCGTTTAAGTCTCCAGAATCATTAGAAGTAGAATTAAATTTACCTAATAAGGGCTTAGTTAAAGGAATGGGAATTAAAAAAGGAATAACTTTAATAATTGGGGGAGGCTATCATGGAAAGTCTACTCTTTTAAATGCTTTAGAACTAGGTGTATATAATCATATTGAAGGCGATGGCAGAGAATTTGTAATTACTGATAATACTGCAGTTAAAGTAAGAGCAGAAGATGGAAGGAGTATTAAAAATACAGATATATCATTATTTATAGATAACCTTCCAAATGGTAAAGATACAGTTAAATTTACTACAGAAAATGCTAGTGGTAGTACATCACAAGCTGCTAATATAGTAGAAGCTATTGAAGCTAAAGCAAAGGTTTTACTTATTGATGAAGATACATCAGCCACTAACTTTATGATTAGAGATGACTTAATGCAAAGATTAGTATCTAAGGAAAAGGAGCCAATAACACCATTTATTGAAATAGTGAAGCCTTTATATAAGCAAAGGGATATTTCAACTATATTAGTTATAGGTAGCTCTGGCGATTATTTTGATGTAGCAGATACTGTTATTCACATGGATAATTATGGAACAAAGGATGTTACAAAAGAAGCAAAGGCTCTTATGAGAGGAGAAATAAATAAGAGAATTAAAGAAAATGATATATTTATAAATATAAACCTTAATAGAAAGCTTCAAAAGGGAACTATTGAAAGCACCTATAAAGGTGTAAAAATTAAAACTATGGGATTAAGTAATATAAGTATCAATAATGAAAATATTGATTTAAGAGCTGTAGAACAACTTGTAGATAATGAACAATTAAATGCTATTGGAGCTATTATGAAGTGGATAGAAGAAAATAGAATGAATAAAAATCTTACTTTAGAAGAGGCTGTAAATGAGGCATATTTAGAAGTAATAAGAAATGGATTAATATCTATAGATAAAATAAAGGGTGGTTCAGGAAGTTTAGCATTACCTAGGAAACAAGAAATAATGGCATCCTATAATAGATTTAGAAAATTAAAGATAACATAATTACTTTTTTACATTTATTTGATATAATGTAATTAATGTGTAATAAAACGGGGTTTATGTTAAATAAACATTGTTTTATTTTTTATAAAAAAATTTTAGAGATAATAATATGGACATAGTAAGTAAAATTAATAAGGAGCTAGATATAATTATATAAGAACTATTGACGCATTTAATTGTAATAAGCTATTTATACTAGATGATTTTGGATTTAACAATAATATATATATTCATTATTCTAAAGAGGAAGAAACTTATGATTGTGATATAAATCCTCTATTAAATGAATTAAGTAGAATTAGCATAAATGTATATCATGATAAAAGATATTATAAGAGTCATGGTGAATTAACATTATTTTTCCCAGAATATATTAAACAATCTATAAGGACAATATTAGATATTTAATATATGAAAATTGTAAAATTATTGAATGAAAATAAGTATATTGATATAATTAGCTTTGAATTTGAAATAGGTTGGGTATATATTAGGAGGAATAGATATGTTAGAGGTAAAGCCTTTGGATAATGTAATGAATCATTTTCAATTAGTATTTATAGCTTATATAGTATTATTTATTATAATATGTGTAAATTTTTATAAAGCAATAAGAGTTAGAAAAAATTTAATTAATAATAATGTAATTAGAAAATTAATAAATACTTATGATTTGATAATTGATGTTTTATGTGGAGTTGCTATGTATGCAGGAATTATATTTCAGGGTGTATTAGCTGATAATAATGCATTGAATTGGACTTTTTGGAATGATATATTAATAGGAATTTCAATTTTAAGCTTAATTATATTTATATTAAATATAATAGTTGTTGTAAAAAAGAAAAATGATTATTAATTATAAAGCAGATAAAATTGTTTAAGACAAATTTATCTGCTTTTTTAATTTTATTTTATAAGTTTCTTAGTAATGACTTCATTTCTTCTACATCTTTGCTTTGGGTAGAAACTATATCTTCAGCTAATTTTTTAAGTTCTGTATCTGTTGTATATTTTAAGATATTATTTGCCATTCCAATGGCACCTTCATGATGATATATCATTTCTTGAAGAAAGTTAACATCAACATTATCTGTTATTATAGCACCTTCCATTTTCTTGAACATAGTATTTTTAACTTTATCATATTCTTTTATATATTTTTTAGAATCAGCTTTACTTGAAGGTTTTTCTTTCTCAAATTTAGTTTTTAATCCTTCCATAATTGGAATTTGAGCACTTTGAGAAGTAATAATATCTTCAGCAATTTTTTTAACTTCTGGATTGGAACCATATTTGACTATTGCTTTTGCCATATTTATACCACCTTCATGATGAGGCATCATTTCTAAGAAAAAGTTTAAGTTAACATTTCCAGTATCAGGTGCAGTATTCATTTCCTTTTTCATAGTTTTAAATATAATATTATATTCTTGATTATATCCTTGTTTTACTTCAGTAGGCTCTGCAACATTAATATTAGTAGCAATGGCTTGATGATGAGAAATTATATTAGTATTTGTAAATGGGGTCATTATTAATAGTGTTAAAAGTAATTCTTTCATAAATATCCTCCTAAAACTTACTTCTGAATTAGTATTTCAAAAAGAAAACAAATATATACTTAAAGGAATATTAAGAGGTAAAGGGCAATTATAAGATTAATAAATATATAAAATAAATTATTTTTATTACACAAAAATGTCCAAATATTAACATATGATTTCGTATATAGTATAAAATAAATAATTAAAGGAGTATTTAATATGAATGATAGACAAATATTTAAGGAATTAAATGGTGTTAATTATAATGATGAAGAAATCAAAGAGTATATGGATCTTACTAATATTGAAGATAAGAAATTAAATAGTATAACAAATGATGTAAAAACTAAGCTAGCAAAAGATAAATTTAAAGAAGCTTGCATTCATGTTAAGGAAAAAATATTAGAAGAGGATGAAGTAATAGAAAAAATAATTAAGACTACTGACCCAGATATGCTTGCAGTTGCAACGGGGGTAAATATGATGGTTAATGCACCCTTTATGACTGGTGATGGATATTCTTTTAATGTACTAATGTTTTGTACAAATAAAAGAATTATTGAAATTAGCGCAAATTATTATAATAGAATGCAAGGAATAAAAATATATAATAATGAAGAAATAAAAGAAATAAATGCAGGAGCAGATGTTAAGAAAAAGTATAGATTTCATTTTCAATTATACTATAAGAGAAATAAGGCATTGGCAATAGTAACTTCATTATTTTTACTAGTAGTAGCAAATGCATTATCCAAAATACTTGCAGGTGTTTCATATATGCTATCTAATGGATCTGAATTAGTAAAAAATAGTGTTTACTTTATTTCAATAATACCAATTGCTTATTTCTTTCTTACAAGAAGAAAACTTCAATCAGAGATTCTTATTGAGTTTACTAATGGTAAGTTTAAGGATTTATTAATAAGAAATACAGACTGTGATGAAATACAAGAATATTTATCAAATAAATATAATTAGTTTTCTATAAGGGGAGAGCGGTATGGAAGATAAGGAAATAGTTTTAGGGTTAATTAATGGAGAGCAGTTTGCATTGGATGATTTATCAAGAACCTATGGAAAATTAATTTATGGAGTGATAAATAAAATACTTTATAATTTCTCAGAAATAAATGATGTAGATGAATGCTTTAATGATGTCTTAATAACAATTTGGAGAAATATAGATTGTTATGATAGTACAAAAGGCAGCTTAAGAAACTTTTTAATTTCAGTTGCTAAGTATAAGGCCATTGATTATAAAAGAAAAATAAATAAAAGAGGAATTATTTTAGAGCTTAATGAAGAGATTGTATATACTGAATTTAATGAAAGTATAGAAGTAGATAATGAAGAGTTTTATATGTTATTAAAGACTCTAAAAGAAGAAGATAAAAATATATTTATTAAAAGATATTTATTCGAAGAGTCGGTAGAAAAAATATCTAATGATTTAGGATTAAGTAAAGAAGTAGTTTATAAGAGATTAAGCAGGGGAAAAGAGAAAATAAAGATATATTATGAAAAAATTAATGATAAACTAATGGAATAATTAAGGTTAATATAAATATCCTGTAGAGTATAAAATATAATCTATGGGATTTTTTTTATAAGGAGAAGGGTTTAAATTGGAGGTATAAGTATGGTCGCATATAAAGATATGATGGACAACCTTGTAACCAATGAAGTGGAAGAAGGAAAAATTGTAGGGGCCAATGTATTGGTTATACATAATGGAAAAGAAATTTATCATAGTACTTATGGTTATTCGGATAAAGAAAATAAAGTTTCTATGAAAAGAGATACTATTTTTAGAATGTATTCTATGACAAAGCCAATAACAGCAGTAGCAACTATGATACTTGTTGAAAGAGGAGAGATTAGTCTATTTGATCCTATAAAGAAGTATTTTCCTGAATTCTCAAATCAATTAGCATATAATTCAAAGGGAGAATTAGAAAAATTAGAAAGAGATATTAATATATTTGATTTGCTTAACATGACTTCAGGAATACCATACTCAGATGAAAGTCATGAATCAGGAAGGCAAATGGGAAAGCTTTTTAGAAGGTTAATAGAAAGAAGAGATATTCGAACCTTTGGAGATGAAGAATACAGGATTTTTTGTTCCTGAAAATAAAATTAATAGATTTGCTCAAAACTACAGATTTGATGAGAATAACAATACTTTAATTCCATTTGAAAAAAGTCATCTAGGTGAGTATTATGGGGAAGATGTAGCTTTTGAATCAGGTGGTGCAGGTTTAGTTTCTACAATTGATGATTATAGCCATTTTTCTATGATGATGATAAATAATGGAGAATATAAAGGAAAGAAAATTTTAGAAAGAAAGACTATAGATTTTATGCTCACTGATAAGTTAAATAAAGAACAAAAGGCGGAATTTAAAAAATTCTATTTATTCACATATAAAATAAGAAGGGGCCTATTAAAGCTCCCTTTAATTTTATATTTTATTATCTATTTAGTATTTCCAATAAATTTAATAAGTTTGAGATTTCATATGTAGGTTTAATTGAAGTTAGATTTTTATAATTATTAAAGTTTATCCAACAAGTATCAATGCCAAAGTTTACTCCACCTTTAATATCAGAAGTTAAGCTATCTCCAATCATTAATACTTTACTCTTATCAGTATAATTTAGGTTGTTTAAAGCAATTTCAAATATTTCTGGATTAGGCTTTGATACCTTAACTTCTTCTGAAATAACTATTGTATCAAAGTACTTTGCTATAACAGATTGGCCTATTCTTTTAGATTGTACATCTTTAAGTCCATTAGTAATTATAGCTAATTTATAATCATTACTTAATTTTTTTATTAATTTAATACTATCATTATATAAGAAGGAAGCATTAGATAAGTGCCTTATATAAGCTTTAGAAAATTCTAATTCATCAAAAGGTACATGTATTTCCTTAGATAATCTTTTAAATCTTTCAACCTTCAACTTTTCTTGAGTAATTAAACCTTGCTCAAATTCCAACCAAATATTTTTATTTATCTCTTCATAAGTTTTAAAATGATAGCTTTCATCATAATCTATATTAAATTCCTTAATACTATTTTCAAAAGCTTGTTTTTCTGACTTTTTAAAATCAAATAAGGTTTCATCAGCATCAAATAATAAAACTTCATATTTCATAATAGCCCTCCATAGATTTATATAATTATAAACTTATATTACACTATATAGACTAATTAATATATAAAAAAAAGAGCTGAATAAACAGCTCATTATACTTATATAATTTAAATCTTACCTTCTTCTAGCATATTAGTTAAATCATCTAACATTAAGTTAGCTGCCTTTATACCACCAGCTGTATTCCAAATATTATCATCTACTCTATATGCTTTATTATTTTTTACAACATTTAGAGATTTAAATAGTGGATCATTTAGCCATTCTTCTTCTCTGGCAACTCCTTTTCCATCACCTGTATCATAAGTGAAATAGAACATTACATCTCCATCAGTCTCATTTAATCTTTCTTTTCCTATTTCAGCTACGAAATCTGTTCCTTGTTGAGTTGCAGGTCTTTTGAATCCAATTTCTTTAAGTATAGTTCCTGAGAAAGTATCACCAAGATAAATTCTAGTTTTACCATCCATAAATCTTACAAGAGATATTTCTGTATTAAGCTTGTCCTTATAGGTTTCACTTATTGACTTAATTTTATCTTCATAATCATTTATAGCTTTAGTTCCTTCTGCTTCTTTATTTAAAACCTTAGAATAGAATTTAAAGTTATCTTTCCATTCTCCTCTTAAAGTATCTGAAAAAACAGTTGGAGCTATTGATTTCAATTGATCATATATTTTTTCATGTCTCATTTTATTACCAATTATTAAATCAGGTTTTAAAGCAGCAATAGCTTCTACATTCACAGAAGTTTCTTTTCCAACAGATTTAACTCCTTCAAGTTCTGCTTTAGTATGATCATACCAATCTCCACCAAAGCCAATAACTGCACCTACTGGCTTAACACCAAGTGCAAGTAGAGCTTCAGTACCTTCATTTGTTAATATAACAATATTCTTTGGATTTTCTGGTATTTCTGTTGTACCCATAGAATCTTCTATAGTTCTAGTATTAGTACTAGTTGTAGTTTCAGTTTTATTAGAACAACCAACAAATAAGCTAATAGTTAAAACACTTGATAGAATTGCAGACAATAGTTTTTTTTGCATACGTGATCCCCCTATAATTTATAAACATATAAATGTCTATTTTATATATATTTTATTACTTGTTTATGATATCATTAGTGATAAAGATTATCAATAACAAATGATAATATTTTTTATTAGTTGTAAGTGGAGGAATTTATATGAAAAGTATTCTTAATAAGAGTAAAGGGAAAATAATATTACTTTTTTTGCTAGTAATATTAACTCTTATCTTATGTTATTTAAGTATTACAAAAGGATTTATACATACTTCTTATAAAACATTGATAGATTCATATATGAATTTTAATAATTCTCAAGAGCATATTATTATAAGATCTTCAAGAGTTCCAAGAACATTAAATTCCCTTTTTGTTGGAGGTTCTTTAGGAGTTGCAGGACTTTTAACACAAAGTCTAACTAGGAATAAGTTAGCATCTCCCAGTATATTAGGAATTAATTCAGGAGCAGTACTTACATTAGTTATAGCTCTTACTTTTTTCCCTAGCATATCCTCTTTAGGTCTTTCTTGGGTATCTTTTTTTGGCGCATTATTAGCATCTATACTTGTTTATATTTTGTGTGGAGGTCTTTCTGGAGATATAAATCCAATGGATTTAACTTTAGGAGGAACGGCATTAGGGGCATTATTTTTTTCATTATCACAAGGAATTTTATATAAGAATGAAGTTGCCTTAGAGCAGGTTATTTATTGGATGACTGGTTCTGTTGAAGGTCAGAAACTAGATGTAATTATTAAGTTTATTCCAATAATATTGATAATGATGATTGTTACATTATTTCTTGGTAAAAAGCTTAATGTATTTTCTTTAGGAGAAGAAATGGCAAAGTCATTAGGTATGAAAACACTATATTTAAAAATTATTATAATATTTATAGTAGCAATTTTATCTGGGATATCAGTAGCTTTAGCAGGACCAATAGCTTTTATTGGACTTATTACTCCACATATAGTTCATAAATTTATAGGAACTGATTATAGATGGCTTATACCATTTTCAATATTTACAGGCTCTTCAATATTGTTACTTGCAGATATATGGTCTAGATTTATAGTTTATCCAAAGGAAGTTCCAGTTGGTGCATTAACTGCACTTATAGGAGGACCATTCTTCATATATATTGCCAAAAGGAGGAGTAGAAATTGATTAATATAAGCAAAAAAGCTATTAAATTAACTGTAGCTCTATTTATTATCACTCTATTAATTTTCATTTTTTCTTTATGTATAGGGGAAGTGATGGTTAGTCCAATAGATGCAATAAAAAGCATAGTAGGTATTGATACAGGATTTTCATCTATTTTGGTAATGAATATAAGATTACCAAGAATTATAGTTGCATTCTTTGTTGGTGCATCCTTATCACTATCAGGAGCTATTCTTCAGGGAGTAGTAAAAAATGATTTAGCATCACCAGATATTTTAGGAGTAGTAAATGGTGGATCAGTAGGAGCATTAGTGTTCCTTACTATTTTTACAGATCCTAAAAATAATTCCTTAACAACATCAATACTTTATATGCCAATATTCACATTTGCTTTTTCATTTGTAGCTTTATTAGCTATATTGCTTATAAATGGGAAATCATCATCTACAAGTAAATTAATTATAATAGGAATTGGAGTTTCTGCTATTTTTAAGGCTATAACTAATATATTAATAGTTAATGGACCAGTAATTTTTATAAAGGAAGCTACAACTTGGATAACAGGAAGTATATATGGAGTAAATTGGACTCATGCAATACTTATAATGATTATATTTAGTATCTTTACTATACTAGCAATAATATTTATAAAAGATTTAAATCTTCATCAACTTGAAGATGGAGTTGTAATCGTACTTGGAAATAACATATATAAGAGTAGATTAATATTACTTGGAATCTCTGCTGCTTTATCAGCAGGTGCAGTAACTATTGGAGGGGGGATATCCTTTGTAGGATTAATAGGTCCTCATATTGCTAGAAAATTAGTAGATTCTAAATTTGAAAATATAATACCACTTTCAATATTTATAGGTGGAATAATTACAATGTTAGCTGATTTTGCATCTAAGTGGTTATTTTATCCTCAAGACTTGCCAATAGGAATATTTACAGCTTTTATAGGTGCGCCTTATTTTATATATCTTTTAATTAAGAGAAGAAAAGACTATAGGAGGGGAAGATAGATATGATAAAAGCAAAGGACTTAAAGTTAAGTTATGATGAAAAAGTTATATTAGATAATATTAATTTAGATATAGAAAAGGGGAAGATTACAGCATTAATAGGTTCAAATGGTTGTGGGAAATCTACATTATTAAAAGCAATAGCAAGAATACTTAAACCTAGAACTGGATCTATATTAATGGAAGATAAAGATATTCTTAAAATGCAATCAAAGGAAGTTTCTAAACTTTTATCTATGCTTCCTCAAAGTAGTAATGCACCAGAAGACTTAACTGTTTATGATTTAGTAAAGCAAGGAAGATACCCATATCATAATCTATTTTCTTTTTGGAGTAAAAAAGATGAAGAAATAGTGATGGAATCTATAAAGAAGGTTGGATTAATAGAAGAAAAGGATAGAAGTTTAAATAATTTATCAGGTGGACAAAGACAAAGGGCATGGATAGCTTTATCATTAGCTCAAGATACAGATATAATACTTTTAGATGAGCCAACTAATCATTTAGATATAAAATATCAATTAGAGATTTTAAATATCTTAAAAAGTTTAAATGAAAAAGAAAATAGAACAATAGTAATGGTTATTCATGATATAAATCATGCTCTAAAATATGCTAATAATATAGTTGCAATAAAGGATGGAAGTATTTTAGCTCAAGGCCCAAAGAATGAAATTATAAATGAAGAACTTATAAAAGAAGTATTTGATATAAAGTGTAGGCTTATAGATTCACCTATAGATAATTGTAAATTATGTGTGCCTTTTATTTAAGTATTAAATTATAAGTATATTAAGAAAAATAATTTAATTTTGATATAAAAATAGTTAATTGATATAATATTTATAGTTTGAATTTTTAGAGGTGAAATAATGAGAGAATTAAAGGGGATAGAAGAAAAAATTTTAGATAAAGCCTTATATCTTTTTGGTAAAAATGGAACTACTAATGTCCCTATTAGATCTATAGTAAAAGAAGCAGAAGTAAATATTAGTGCAATAAATTATTATTTTAATAGCAAAGAAAATATGATGAATTATGTTAAGGAGTTTTACTTAGAGAATATAACTCAAGCTCATGCAGCACTTTATGATGAAAGCCTTAGTGATGAAGAAAAACTTATTAAGTGTTCTAATGAAATAATAGAATATTGTTTAAGATACCCAGGTGTTTTAGTTATGAATAAAGAAGCAGCTTCTGCAATTGAAAAGAGTGAAATGGATATAAAAATAATTGAAAGATCAAAAGAAGAAAATATAAAGTTATATAGTGTTTTGAAAAATGTACTGAATTGTAGTGAAGAAGACTTTAAATATAGAAAAACAATATTTATGGCATCTATTACTTATCCCGCTACTAATGAAGATGGAGCTTATAACAAGGAAATAATATCTACTGAAGAAGAAAGATTAATTTACATAAAAAATCTAATAAAGTTATTAAAAGGAAAAAAATAGATAAGGAAAATGCTCTATTGTTTAAAAACATAGGGCATTTTTTGTGCTTTTATTAAATTAAAACAAAATGTTTTAAACATATTGATTTATTTTTAACAAAGAAATATAATAATTATACGGGAGTTAATTTAAAATTTATATTTTGGAGGTAATAAAATGGCGTTTGAGAATGTTTTTAGTCCAATTAAAATTAGAGGAATGAAAATGAGAAATCGTGTTATCTTCCCAGCTATGGGTACTAAGATGGCTGGCAATGGCAAAGAAGTAACAGATCAAATTATAAATTACCATGTTGCAAGATCAAATGGTGGAAACGGTTTAAACTTTACAGAGGTTTGTTCAGTTTATGACAAAGCTGCACCTAAAAGTTTCTTAGCAATTTCAGATGATAAATATATACCAGGTTTAAAAAAGTTAGTTGATGCAATTCATGTAGGTGGTGCAAAGGCTGGGGTTCAATTATGGTTAGGTGGATCAGCTGTTTTATTTGGAGATCCTACTGCAATGGTAGTAGTACCAAGTGAATTTAAGGTTACTGAAAATTATATAGTTCCAGGAGCTAGTAAGGAAATTATTGAGGAATCTATTAAGGCTTTTGGAGATGCAGCTAAGCGTGCAGTTGAAGCAGGTTTTGATGCAATAGAATTCCACGCAGGACATAACTATACACCTCATTCATTCTTAAGTAAGGCTTTTAATAAAAGAACAGATGAATATGGTGGAAGTTTAGAAAATAGAGCTAGATTTTTATTAGAATGTATAAAAGCAATTAGAGCTAATGTTCCAGAGGACATGCCTTTATTTATGAGAATAGATGCACATGATGATTATGTAGAAGATGGACTTACTATAGAAGATGTTATTCAATTCTGTAAGTGGGCTAAGGAAGTAGGAGTAGATGCATTAGATGTATCTCGTGGAAACTTCTCAAGTGCTGCTATAAAATTTGAAGTGCCTCCAGTAGATTTACCAAGAGGATTTAATGTAGATAATGCAGCGAGAATTAAAAAGGAAACAGGAATGTTAACTGTGGCTGTTGGAAGAATTAATGATCCAGGACAAGCTGATGAAATAATAAAGAGTGGAAAAGCTGATATGGTAGTTATCGGTAGAGCACAATTAGCAGACCCAGAATTCTGTAATAAAGCTATGAATGGAAATGAAAAAGACATAGTACGTTGTGTAGGATGTAATCAAGGATGTTATGATGGATTCTCATCACCTGATGTACCTTTCATAACTTGTTTAAGAAATCCTGCATTAGGAAGAGAAGCAGAATTTAAATTAGAAAAAACAAGTAATCCTAAAAAAGTATTAATAGTAGGTGGAGGAGTTGCAGGACTTCAAGCTGCTATAGAGTTAAAGGATAGAGGACATAATCCTATTTTATGTGAAGCTTCTAATTCTTTAGGTGGACAGTTTGTATTAGCAGGAGCTGCTCCAAGAAAAGAAGAAATGAAGGAAGCTGCTATCTCTATGGGAGAAATTGCAGAAAGAAAAGGAGTAGATATTAGACTCTCAACTCCTGTTACAGTAGATGTAATTAGAGACATAAATCCAGATGAAGTTATAATAGCAGCAGGTGCAGAACCAATGAAGCTTAGAGTTCCAGGAGCTGATTTATCACATGTAACTAATTCTCATGAAATACTTGCAGGTACTGCAATGGTAACTGGAGAAGTAGTAGTTATTGGAGGAGGCTTAGTTGGATTAGAAGTTGCTGAATACTTATCAGGAAAAGTTAATAATATAACTGTAGTAGAAATGCTTAATGAAGTAGCAAAGGATTTAGGACAATTAAGAAAGATTTGTGTTATGGAAAGCTTATATCGTGAAAGTATAAAAACTATAACAGAAGCAAAATGTATTGAAATAAAAGAGAAGTCAATAGTAATAGATGTAAATGGAGAGATTCGAGAAGTTCCTTGTGATTCAGTTGTAGTAGCAATAGGAGCAAGATCACGTGACTTTAGCGAACTTACTAATTATTGTGAAGAAAAGAATATAGCATATCATGTAATAGGCGATGCAGTTAGAGCTCGTAGAGCATTAAACAGTATTGAAGAAGCAGTAAATGTAGCAAGACAAATTTAGTGAATATAAGTAGGAGTTATGTAAGAAAATTATATAACTCTTATTTTTTTATTATATATTAGTATATTAACATGGGAAAAATGTTATTCTTTTCTTATATAGTAGGATATAATATTTTTATTGTAATGTAAGATAAAGAATATAGGAGTAATATATGGGAAAGTTATACAAAATTCAAAAACCTAAGTTTATAGATGAACTTGAAGAATTAAATAAAGTAGAAGATGAAATAGCTAGATTTGATAAAATACAAAATAAAATAATTGAAGATATAGATATAGATTACTTACAAGAAAAAGGATTAACTATAGATTCTTGTAGGTTTAAGAATGTTATTTTTAATGATTGCTCATTACAAAATATAGATTTATTAGATTCAGTATTTGAAAATTGTGATTTATCTAATGTAGATTTTAGTGGTGGAAGTATTCATAGAGTAGAATTTATTAATTGTAAACTACTTGGAGCAAAGTTTGACGAGTGTAACATAAAAGAAGTGTTATTTAGTAATTCCATAGGAAAATATATAAACTTTTCATTTTCAAAGCTTAAGAATATAGCCATTGATAAATGTAATTTTTCAGAAGGAATCTTCCAACAAACAAAGTTAGATAAGGTAATTTTTAATGAAACCAATTTAACTAATGCTTATTTTAATAAAACTAACTTGAACAAAATAGATTTTACAACCTGTGATATTACAGGTATAGATGCTGAAATAGAAGACTTAGCTGGAGTAACAGTTAATGCTATCCAAGCTTTAGACTTAACAAGACTCATGAAAATAATTGTAAAATAATTGGGCCCCAGGGGTCCAATTATTTACATTTTAGAATATAATATTTGCTACAAGAACTATTACAGGTAAGGTAATTAAAGTTCTTTCTATAAATATTATTATTAATTGTTTTAATGATATAGGAATTTTTGATCCAAGTAACACTCCACCAACTTCAGACATATAAATTAATTGGGATACTGAAGTACAAGCTACTATAAATTTAGTCATATCACTAGTTATAGAATTAGCAGCTAAAACAGATGGAAGTAGCATATCTGCAAATCCAACCACTAAAGTTTGAGATGCTGCTATAGCTTCTGGAACTTGAAGTAGGTTTAAATAAGGAATAAAAGGTAAACCTAATATTTGAAATACAGAAGTATATTCAGCTATTATCAGTGCTATAGTAGCAAGAGCCATAACTACAGGAATTACACCAAGCCACATATCTAAAACATTCTTAGTGCCATCAATTAAAAAGGCCTTAGCCCCAGGATTTTTTTCTGCTTTATTTAGAGCTTTTTTATATCCCCAAGATAAAGAGCTATGTCCATTTGGGATAGTTTCATCGTCCTTTTTCATCTTATTATTATAATAATGGTTAGGAATTTTACGTAATGGATATATTCTTGGAAGAATCATAGCAGCTACTATTCCAGAAAGTGTTACAGTTAAATAAAAAGGAATAAATAAATGAGATAATCCAACAGTATCTATTACAATTAAGCTAAAAGTTATTGAAACAGCTGAAAATGTAGTACTTATAACAGCAGCTTCTCTTTTAGAATAAAATCCTTCCTCATATTGCTTATTAGTTAATAATATTCCTAAAGTTCCATCACCAAGCCATGAAGTAATACAATCAATTGATGAACGTCCAGGTAATGTAAATATAGGTCTCATAACTTTAGTAAGAATTGCACCAAAAAATTCTAGTAATCCAAAGTTAAGTAATAAAGGTAATAATAATCCTGCAAAAAAGAAAATAGTAAATAAAATTGTAAGTAAATCATTTAATACAAAAGTTCCAGTTCCAGAATTTATTATTATTTCAGGACCGAAATTGAATAGGGCTAGAACACAAAATATAGCTCCTAAAATTCTAGCTATAACCCAAATTGTGCTTACATTAAATAAAGCATTTAAAAAAGTATTTTTAATTATAAAATCCGGTTTGAATACCTTAGTTATTATGCTAAATATTGCAGATATACAAACCGTTAAAGTAATAATAGAAGTCAAATATCCTTCTAATAAAGATGCAAGATACTTTGACATTAATGCTACTGGTATAGTAATTTCTCCATTAAATTTAATAGGTACCATAAATAAAAGCATTCCTATTAAAGATGGAATAATAAAAATAAGAGAATTTTTAAGAGAAATTTCATCTCTAGTTATATTTTTCATCTCGGTCTCCTTTATATGAAAGTAATTTATATTTATACACAGGAATTAATTTTAATACATATTTAATCTAAAAATCAATATATTTTTATACAAAAATAACTAAAATTTATACAAAAATATTATGTTAATATTTTCTTATAATAAGGATAAACTAAATTTATCAATTAACTAAGGGAGAATTTACTATGAGTAAGAAAAATGTTATTACATATTTAGTTATTTTAAATTTATTTGCCATATTAATAATATTATTAAGTAATGTTTATATAATAAAAAAATTTGTAAGCGTAATATTTTCAGTTGTAATCATACCAATAATATTTGGAGTATTTTTGTTTTATATACTAAGACCATTAAATAAATTATTTATAGAAAAGAGAATGAATAAAGGAATGGCAGCAGCCTTAACAATATTTATTTTTTTCTTTATAGTAGCGGGAATAGGTAAATATTTTGGCGATTATTTTATAGATCAATTTATAAGTGTTAAAGAAATATTTTTAAAAATAATAGAAGCAAGAAGTGATACAGAAAATATAGGAAGTATGGTTAAAAGAAGTATTTTAAATATTGATTATTATGATAAATTTTTAGGCGATATACAAAACTACATAGTTTTAATATCTACTAATATAAAAAGGATTTTTAATAAAGGAATTCAATTATTTTCTGATATATTATTAGTAGTTTTAATAGCTTTTTATTTACTTAAAGATGAAGAAAATATAAAGGAAGCATTAATAAAATTAT
>Ga0129315_1000282_pt1 | contig 50364 bp, 41 predicted proteins | sample Cm827metagenome_FD_94432 | JGI IMG/M metagenome (GOLD analysis project Ga0129315, IMG submission 94432) | Eastern black-and-white colobus group fecal microbial communities from Wisconsin, USA - Cm827 metagenome | ecosystem: Host-associated > Mammals > Digestive system > Large intestine > Fecal... | reverse complement strand
TTACCTTTACGGTATAAAGGGTTCCGTCATAGGTGTATCCCGGCTGGCTGTCATTTACTTCGCTTACGTTAAAGGTGAACTCTTTATCTTCCGTTCCCTTCCAGCTTGCGATTGTTCCGAAATCGATCTTTCCGTCTGCACCGTTCCGTTTCTCTACTGCTTCTTCCAGTCCGGTTCCGGTCAGCTGGAACTTGAACATTCCGTCTTTCAGGTCTGCACCGTCCAGTTTCTTGCTTCCGCTCAGACTCAGGCTTCCGTCTGCTGTTTTGTATTCATTCGTAAATACAACATTTTCTCCACCAACAATTATCTTATCTGCAACTAAAGTTCCGTCTTCCTTATAATATACATGTACTTGTACCTTATATACGGTAGTATCATAAGTAATACCCGATTCCCCTGTATTTTTTTCACTTACAATATAGAAATGATATCCTCTATTATCTCCCGTGTATTTTATATTTGGGAATGCAAAACTTCCATCTGCCAGGTTTCCAACTTCTACCTTTTTCTTATCAGACAACGGTTCCCACTTTTCATTACACTCCTGAAGTTCAAACTTGAACTCATCTGCTGTTAATGCAGATCTACCAGTTAATACTTTCGTTCCATTTATGGTAATCTCTGTTTCTTTGGTTTTATTATCAAATTGAATACCGTCCGCAGAAGTTGCCTTACTAGAAGTTGCCTTACTGTCAGAATCTTCAATCTTATAATATGTCTTAGTTGCCGTGAATACATTATTATCTTTTTTTACATCAACTTTCAACAAATAAATTGTTTTGTCTGTCTCATATTTCGATTCAACAATATTCTGACTTTCGGATACTTTATACCAATGTGTTCCAAGAGCTTCATCTTTACTATAATTAAATGTTGAAAATGTAATTGCTTTTCCATCATTACGAACGGTTTCTTTCCAATTCCAGTTTGCTCCTTTGAATGCTTCATCTGCATCATTCCAATTCTGCTTACTGGTATCTTCGTATAATACAAATTCAAATACCTGATCTGCTGTCGGTGTCTGTCCATCTACTGTCTTGGTTCCATCAAATTTTGCTTCTGCCGGTGTTGTTATACCAGTGAAATCAGTTCGATGGGATTCTGCTTTTATGTTTACAGTATCTGCTACAACTGTACCATTTAGATTCTGAGTAACATTTACAGTTGCTCCAGGAGCAATCAACATACCTGTCATTCTGTTGGCATTGATAGTTGTGCCAGATGCATTTATAAAATTCCAGATTACTTTACCATTTTCAAAACTGGTAACTTCATTTGTACTCTGTGCATTGCCATCAATGTACACAATTGCGTTTGGCATAGTTACTTCACTTACACCACTACAGTCTACATTAACAATGATACTTCCATCATGTCCAGATTTAAAGCCCATCATCTTGATAGTGCTTCCACTCCCACCGATGCGATTTAAATCCGCTGCTGACATATTATAATATCCGGCATAATCTGGATCTGTTAAGGTCAGTATTCTATTATTCTGATCAGAATACAGATTCTCCGCTATTCCAACATTTCCGACTGAAGCAAACGCAGAAGATTTTTTATTTACTTCATTTTTCACATCTGTCAGACTAATAAATGGTTTAGAGTCACTGTCTCTGTCAACCACAATATTATACGGCTTATCAATTTTTGTACCATTGATAGATATTGCATTACTATTATCTACCAGTCCCAGCGTACTATTGCTTCCAACTACAAGCACATGATTCGTACTGGACGCACTGTCGCCATTTATCTGCTTATAATTTTCTACGTAGGATAATTCATTCGAATAATTCTTGGTTCCGAAGTTAGATCCAGCATACAGATTCTTTGCAAGTACATTACCATTTGTATGTGTTCCTAAATTAGCTGTATCAAAAGCTACGATATGAAAACTTCCTGCAACCCCCAATGGGCTTTTATCATTATAATATTTGCTATACTTTGAATCAGATGTGAATGCATTTTTGGTATCATTATATTCCAAAGTATAATTACCGTATTTTCCAGGCAGTATTTCTGCTGCTGTCAGCATCAGATCATACGGTGAAAAACTGTCTGTTACCAGTTCTACATTTTTTACAGAACCATCTGCTTCTACATTCGCATTAGCCTGTGTATCTTCTACTCCGTCATCTTTTACATGAAGAACTTTTACATCAATATCTGCATCTCCATCTGTGATTGCCTCTGTATTTAACACTGGCTGTTTGAACTGGAATGCAACTTTGATGTCACCATTTTCCGGTTCGACTTCTTCTCCATTTACCTGGAATCCAATGTCATATACTGCATGCTGAAGTACGTAGTCTTCTACTTCTGCTTCTGTTTTTTCGACGGTCTCCTTATATTCCTTTGTCTTTTCATCTACTGGCTTCACAACCAGTTCTGCGTCCTGTGGAAGAGTTACTTCTGCAGGAACCGTAACGTTGATGATGACTTCATCATCTTCATATGTATAGGTACGTTCCTGAGCAGTTGCCCCGGTTCTCACCACGGCCACGTCACCCAGTTCTCTCGTGCTCAGTGATACAGCTTCCACTGCGCCATTTTCGCTGGTCTGGATGTCTGCTGTTGCACCTGCCTGGTTCACGTAGGCACCTACGCTGCTGTCTTCCTGTCCTTCTGCCACTGCCAGCACCGCATCTTTATAGTCGATCTGTACCTGATAGTCGATATCAGACGGGATCTGTGCTTCACCCTCTGCGGTGAAGGCCAGATGGAACGCACTAATACCCAGGACTTCCTGTGCTTCATTTGTCAGGGCATTTTTGATCTCATCATAAGTCACAGAGTTTTCTACCACTGGCTGTACCTCCAGCTCAGTGCCTGCCGGCATCTGCGCCTCATCCGGTACGGTTACGGTCACTGTGGCCTGATCTCCTTCACAGGTAAATACTTTCTGATCTGTGTACGCTGCTTCGCTCTCTGCTTCACTGCCCGTTTCACTCTCGGATTCTGATTCCTGTTCAGTGCCTGTTTCTGATTCGCTCTCAGACTCTGCCGGAGTCTCATCCTTCTTATCCTCTCCGCTTGTAATACCACCTACTACGATGGATGTGCTCGCCAGAACATCCATTCCGGTGTTGGTAAATACCATAGCACCTGCTGTCAATAATGCCAGGACTCTTTTCGTTCTCTCTCCCATTCTCATAGTTCAGCATCCTTTCCATTTTTTTATGCGTTTTCTCACATGTTTTCGGTTCTTATTCTCACTGCTCCGCCTGTACTGTTTCGACCATTGATATCTGTCTGTTATGTACATTGTCCTGGAACAGCTATTCTTATTTCACATTACCATCATTATACACCATAAATTGTTTCTTGAATATTTCGGGCAATCTTTTTTCTTTCGAATTCTACGAAACATTTTCGTGATTTCCCCGGGTTTTCAGGAATGTTACATAAAAAATGTCTGTAACTGTTCAATCCTTCACAGATATAAATTTCTTTTGCAAAACTATCAGGTCTTTCTACTCTTGAATTGTAAATACCACCCAGAGCTGTGATACACAGGTCTGAGTGGTATCTTTGTCTGTTTTTATAACTATGTTGTTTCATGCTTTGCACTTCTACATTTGCATTCCGCTTCGGTCAATGCTATGTGCCACTGGCACATAGCACCCTCTCTGTAATTAACGAATATCGTATACGCTTCTTATGCGCAGTCTGGATGGATCTCCTGCTTCGATCTTCACTCTTCTGGTTCCTGCATTCATATCAAAGTAGTTATCTGACAGGATCAGGTCTTCGTTTTCGTTCAGGATCTCGATGCTCTTGGCGTAAGCAGAGGCGGTCACCTCGATCTCGTCTCCGATGACTTTGCAGGTCAGCTGTGGATCCTGATAGCGGAAGTACTTCGGATAGGAGAAGTTCACGGTATCTTCGGAGATGATCTCTCCGTCTTTTCCATCTCGTAGCTGATGTATTCTTCGTAGATATTGACTTCCGGGAATTCTTCTTTCTCCAGCCATACACTGGTCAGAGCCGGCACATGTACTTTGCTCTCTCTACTCTTGATGACATGTTCCAGTTCTTATTTAATTTCTGTGTGTACATGCTGTTTTCCTCTCTCAATGGTATATTCTGTCTTTTCTGTACCCATATACAGAGTCAGTTTCATCAGTGGCATTGGTTTTTCAGAAGTCAGTTCAATGGATCGGCCAGTTCTCTTCGCACGGATCACATTCACAATATGACCATCCACATCCGGTACTCTGCAGACTGCCTCAGCGCCATCCTGCAGCTGATACAGACGCAGATCCATCTGATTCTCATAGTCATAATCTGGCTTATGATTTTCCCGTCCCATAGCCAGCAGTGTATTTTCTTTTACATACAATGGCAGAGAGAAGTAATCATAGGTATCTTCCTGCCAGCATCCGCCTCTTCTGGCTTCTCCGCTGAGCAGGTGAGTCCATACTCCCTTCGGCAGATAATACTGGCATACGCTGTCTTCCCGCAGGATCGGAGCAACCAGCAGTGCATCGCCCAGCATATACTGGTTGTCCAGATAAGCTACAGCCGGATCATTCCTATATTCAAATACCATCGGCCGCATCATTGGTGTTCCTTCTTCATGTGCTTCGATGGCTTTTGCATACAGATACGGCATCAGTGTACATTTCAGTTTGGAGAAATGTGCTACTACATCGCAGGCTTCTTCATCAAACAGCCACGGCACACGATAGCTTCCGGAACCATGCAGACGGCTGTGGCTGGAAAGCAGTCCGAATGCAGCCCATCTCTTATACAGATCCGGTGTCGCAGTACTCTCAAATCCAGAAATATCATGACTCCAGAAGGAGAATCCACTCATGGCAAAGGACAGACCGCCTCTTATAGTTTCTGCCATAGATGGATAATTTGCAAAACAGTCACCGCCCCAGTGAACCGGGAACTGCTGACTTCCTGCTGTGGCACTTCTGGCAAACAGTACTGCCTCCTGTTCTCCTTTTACTTCTTTTAACAGGTTAAATACTGCTTTGTTATATAAGAAGGTATAGTAATTGTGCATTGCATGTGGATCACTGCCATCATGATATACCACATCCACTGGAATACGCTCACCAAAGTCGGTCTTGAAGCAGTCAACTCCCACATCCAGAAGGGTGCGTAATTTGTCTGTATACCATTTTACGGCATCTGGATTGGTGAAGTCCACAAGTCCCATTCCGGCCTGCCAATTATCAGTCTGCCATACGCCCTTTCCATCTGCACGCTTCAGCAGATAGCCTTTTTCTGCGCCCTCTTTGAAGAACGGTGTGCCTTGCGCAATATAAGAATTAATCCATACACAGATCTTCAGTCCCTTGTCATGATATCTCTGAATGGTTCCCTTAATATCCGGGAAGCAGTCCTTGTCCCATTCAAAGTCACACCAGTGGAATGCTCTCATCCAAAAGCAGTCAAAATGGAATACCCGCATCGGAATATCCCGCTCAAACATACCGTTAATGAAGGAGCTGGTGGTCTCTTCATCATAATTGGTGGTAAAGGATGTGGACAGCCACAGTCCAAAGGACCATGCCGGCGGAAGCGCCGGTCTGCCCAGCATAGCCGTATACAGCTTCAGGATCTCTTTCGGTGACGGGCCATAGAAAAATACGTAATTCAATTTTTCCCCCGGCACAGAGAATCCCACGTATTCTACTTTCTCACTTGCTACTTCAAAAGATACCTGATCCGTGCTGTCTACGAAAACACCGTAGCCTTTATTCGTCATATAGAATGGAATGCTCTTGTATGCGATCTGAGATGCGGTTCCACCATCTTCATTCCAGGTATCCACTGTCTGCCCATTTTTTACAAACGCCGTAAAACGTTCTCCCAGGCCATAGACACATTCTCCCACAGACAGAGACAGTTCGTTCATCATATATGGCTGATACTTTTCTGTCAGGTAATTGGCTTCGCCAAACATGGTACTTGGCTGGCGATCCCAGCGGATCAGTCCCAGATTACGCAGATTGCAGGAGGTCAGCACCTTGCCGTCCGCTTCAAATGCATAGGAGAACTGCTTCCGGTTCACACGAACCTGAAGTACACCAGTGTCCATCAGTGCCTCGTCCTCTGTAATGACAACTTTTGCTTCGCCGATCTCTTCTGTCTTCTCAAACTGTGGCAGATGTGCATCATATCCTTCATAATGCCATGCACTGACTGCAATGGTGCGGTCATTTCGCGCTACAAATTCTATGGTAATCGTCGGCATATTCAAAGTGCCGCCCCTGTCATTGGTATGGGCTGTCGGCGCCACGATGCGCATACCACCCGGGATCTCATCCACATAATAGCCTTCTGTTGCAAACAGCCCGTTGCCTCGTTCACTTCTTAACCAATATCCTTCTGTAAATTTCACGTTTTTTGCCCTCCTGTTTCTTATCCTATTACTTTCAAGAATGCCATTGATTATATTCATTGACAAGTTCCATTATTTTAAGAAAAGTGTAATTTTTTCTGTCTCCACTAAAAAACGCTGCCTCATGGTTTCCCATTCGGCAGCGTTTCCATTTTTAGCCTTTTACCGCACCTGCGGAGACACCTTCTACAATAAATTTTGATAACAAAATATAGACAATAATAACCGGAAAGATAGAAAATGCAATCATCACATATACCTGCCCCATATCAAACTTCAGGAAGTCTGCACTTCGCAGCTGAGCAATCAATATTGGCAGTGTTTTCTTTTTATCCGTATGAAGTACCAATGCCGGAATAAAATAGTTGTTCCAACTCTGTACAAAGGTAAAGATTGCCTGCACTGCAATTGCCGGTTTCATCAAAGGAAGCGAAATAGTATTGAAAGTCCTAAATTCTCCAGATCCATCAATACGTGCTGCTTCTACCAATTCCAATGGAAGATTGCTCTCCATATACTGTTTCATATAGAAGAACGTAACCGGTGCCGCTATACTTGGAACAATCAGTGGAATAAAAGAGTCATCCAGATGCATTTTTCCTAGAAGCTGAATAAATCCGAGTGCAGTTACCTGTGTTGGAATCATCATAACAGCCAGAATAAAGGTAAACATAAATTTTCTTCCTTTAAAATCATAGGCGTGCAAAGCATAGGCAGTCATAGTAGAAAAATAGGTACACAAGACCGCTGAACTGGCTGCAACTATGATACTGTTAAACATTCCATGCCATACCGGAAGTGTCCCTGCCAGAAGATTTTTCCAGTTCGTAATCAGAAAATTTCCCGGAATTGCCGTAAATCCACGTTTCAATGCTCCATTAGATCTGGTCGCATTAATAAATAATACATAGAACCAGAACAGGCAGAGGAAAGACAGCAGAACCAGTACAATATATGCCAGGGTACGCTGACCTTTCATACTCATTCCTTTTTTCATTTTTTTGTTATTCATGATCTCTCCCCCTGTCAGTCTTTGGTTTTATTAAATCGGAATACAATCAGACTGAGTACACCGGTAATAATAAACAGGCATACTGATAAAGCACCGCCCATACCAAAGTTCTTACTGTACAAATGCTTATTCAGGAACATAATCAGTGTCATGGTAGATCTCATCGGATCACCGGTTCCATTTGTCAGAATCTGTGGTACATCAAACATCTGGATTCCTCCGATCAGTGATGTAATCATAACATAAATCAAAATCGGACGAAGCAGTGGCAATGTGATTCTGAAGAAAATCTGTGTGGCAGTAGCACCATCTACTTCTGCTGCTTCATAGAGTGATGCATCAATTCCCATCATACCCGCCATAAGAAGGATCGTTGTATTACCAAACCACATCAGGAAGTTCAGTAATGCGACCAGCGTTCTCGTACTCCAGACATGGCTGAAGAAGCTATATGCTGATTTCAGTATTCCTGCATGAAGCAACATGGCATTGATTGGTCCTCCATCAGAGAACAGTGTGAAAAATAACATAGCAAATGCTGATGCCATAATCAGGTTTGGCAGATAAATAACCGTTTTGAAAAATCGTTTTCCTTTCAGTCTCAGACTTGGATTGGAGAACCATGCTCCAAGCAACAAAGATACCAGAATCTGTGGCACAAATCCCATAATCCACATAATCATGGTGTTTTTTAAATATACCCAAATATCACCGCCCTGAAAGAGTTTTACATAATTATCAAACCCCACAAATCGCGGTCCTATCTGCATCAGACCAGACCGATAATTTTCAAAAAAACTATTATATATTGTACTGACAAGTGGCACAAACTGAAATATGAGGTATACCACTACAAACGGTATCAAAAACAGATACCCCCATTTGTTATAGCGAACTGCCTTATGGTTTTGATTCTTTGGCATTTTCATTCTCCTTTCAGGCACGCTTTGGTTTTAAATATGCCTGCCTGATGATCAGGCAGGCATATTTCATCTTTTTACTTATTGAATGATTCGCTGCAATATCAGATTAGTATGTTAATTCTGGATATTTTTCTACAACTGCTTTATTAAACAGATCCAGTGCTTCTTCATAAGTTGCATTACCCTCGAAGTAGTTCTTCATAGCATTCTGGAATTCTTCGTTACATCCCTGATCGTAAATGCTCATATTGCTCAAGTCAATCTTATCAGCTCCTGCACAGAACATAGCCAGTGGATTCTGTCCACCCAGAACTGCATCACCATAACTTTCATCAGCTGCCATAGCTTCCATAGCTGGTTTGTTGTTTACGAAATCGTTATCTGCTTTTACGATTTCTTCCATTACATCAACATTAGTTGTCATAGTTCTCATAATATCTGCTACCAATGTTGGGTTGTCTGTTCCTGTAGCTGCTGTAATCCATGTTCCACCCCAGTAGAAGCCCTGTGGTCCTTCTGTTGCAGCCCAACCACCATCTTTACCTACAGATCCGTCCTGATCTGCACTCATAGAGAAATCAATGAACCATGCTGGTCCGAAGTATGCGAATACATTGCTGTCTGTGAAGAAGCCCTTGCTCCAGTCATCACTCCACAGTTCAGCTGTGCCAGTCTCGCTTGCATCTACCATTTCTTTAGACATATCAACCCAATTCTTGATATTGTCGTCTACTGTAATCTTTCCATCTACTACCCATGGACTGCTTACATTGTTGGAGAATACACGATAGGTATCATTTACGGAAGAAGTCATCTGATAGCCTTTACCTGCCAATTCTTGAGAAGCCGCTTTGAAAGAATCCCAGTCAGCAACTTTCTTCTGTACTTCTGCCGGATCATCTGTTCCAAATACTTCTTTGGCAATATCACGTCTGTAGATCATAGTTCCCGGGCATCCCTGCCAGGAAAGTCCTTTCAAATTACCGTCTGAATCTGTCATAACATCTTTTGTATACTGATACTGATCTTTGATTTCATCATCTGTAATACCAAGGTCTTTGATTGGCATTGCATAATCTGTATTTACGTATTTCAATGCATAGTCAGCTTCTACCAGGAACAGGTCGATCTTGTCGTCATCTGCTGCATCAGCCTGTTTTAATAATGTTTCATCCAGATTATTCTGATATGCATTGTCATCTGAAGGTGTGATGTTCCATACTACGTCTACATCACCGATCTTGCCATGTGTTCCGTCAACCTCTTCATATCCTGGATAGTGATCCGTCAGACGAGATTTAAATTCTTCATTCCAGCAGTAAATGTTTAATACTTTTCCTTCATCAGATGAAGCTGCGTCCTCAGCCATTACAGCAGTTGCACCCATCATAGTTCCGATCATTGCTGTTGTCAGAGTAATTGCCATCATTTTCTTGTTCATAATACTACATCCTCCTTAAAAAATAATATAAAATATGTATTTACCCTCTATCTGTTGCGCAGTCCCTTCTGCGTTAACATTCTCGGTTACGTCCTACCGAACCTCCCTTGAACAGTACCCCGTCTACGGAGAACTTATCCACCAGTGTGGTCTTTGGGTGTTCGATCAGGCTGATCAGCTTCTCTGCTGCCATTCTTCCAATCTTTCTGGTATCCTGACAGAGTGTGGTAAGTTTCGGTTCCATCATTCGTACCAGATCGATTCCGTCATATCCGGTAATGGATATGTCTTCCGGAATCCGAAGTCCCCGTTCCCTGATCTCATTCATGCCACCCACGGCTGCATAATCATCCGGGTACATGATGCAGGTCGGCGGATTTGGAAGATCCAGCAGTTCGCCGGTTGCTTTTGCGGCCATCTCCAGATCGCGGTAAGAAGAAGCCCTGACATATTCATCCGGGATCTCCAGTCCATATCTCTGTGTGGTCCGGTAAAATCCGCTGAGTCGGTTCCTCGTCACCGGGGTATCGTCTCCATGGATGTATGCAATCTTTTTGTGCCCCATACTGTATATATAGGAAACAAGTTCTTCCATTCCCTGAACATTGTTGGAAACAACTGCAATTTTTCCTTCAAAGGTGTGGTCAATGGTGACCACCGGAAGTTCTGAACGGATCAGATCCTGAATATCTTCTTCGTAATACTTGAAGCAGGCTACTAATACTCCATCCACCCCCCGGTATCTGCATCGTTCGTAGAAGCTCATCTTCTGTCCCGCTGTGTTGCCGGCTATGAATGTGATGTCGTATCCTTTTTCCTCTGCTCTGTACTTGAAGCTTTCTAATACATGATTGAAATATTCATGTGTCAGTCCGTTCATGGCGGCGTCTACAAAGAGAACGCCAAGATTATAACTTTTCTTTGTCTTTAGTGCCCTTGCAGAAGAATTCGGAAGGTATCCCATCTCATGTGCTGTCGTAATAATCAGATTCCTGGTCTCTTCTCCGATATCCGAATATCCATTCAGCGCTTTGCTGACACTGGCTACGGATACATGGCACTGTTTAGCGATGTCTTTCATCGAAACCATAGCGCCGTGTCCTCAATTCTTTGTTAGTCAAATTCAAATCCCTTAATCGTTTTCGTAACTGTATTCTATATCTTTTTGCACAAAAGTTCAATAGTTTTTCGAATCTTTTTGTCCATTTCGCCATTTTCGTCTGGTTGCACAAAGAATATCCTATTTGCATTGTATATAGACTAGTACAAAACACAACAAAACGCATACATGTTGCGAAACTTTTCGTAACATATTTTCGAAAACGCAGAAAACCCAGAAAAACAGTTGCTTTTCCATTTCCTTTCCGCTATACTGAACTAAAGTCATAGATCACTTTCGTTTTCGCTTCATCGTTTTCGTATTATTTCTCAACTGTTTCCTTTACAGATTTTTTAGATACTTACTATTCTATTTTATACCGATATTTTTTTACGGAGGTTTTTATTATGAAATTTGGTTATTTTGATGATGAAGCCAGAGAATATGTGATTACCACCCCGGACACTCCGCTTCCATGGATCAACTATCTGGGTACAGATGGATTCTTTTCTTTGATTTCCAATACCTGTGGTGGTTATAGTTTCTATAAAGATGCGAAGCTGCTTCGTATCACCCGTTACCGTTACAACACGCTTCCGATCGACTCTAACGGAAAGTATTACTATATTAAAGATGGGGATGCCATCTGGAATCCTGGCACGATGCCTTCCAGGACACCGGTTGATTCTTATGAATGCCGCCATGGCATGGGCTACAGCCGTTTTATTTCTTCTAAAAATGGGCTGGAAGCCAATCTGCTGGCTTTCGTTCCGGTGGATGCATCCTGTGAGATCAACAAGCTGGTTCTGACAAACCATTCCGATCAGGAAAAACAGATTTCTCTTTTTTCTTATGTAGAATTCTGTTTATGGAATGCAGTAGATGATATGACAAACTTCCAGAGAAACTTAAGTACCGGAGAGGTCGAGATCGAAGACAGTACTATTTACCACAAGACCGAATACAGAGAACGCCGCAATCATTACAGCTTCTTTACCGTCAATGCAGATATCAATGGTTTTGACACCAGCCGTGATGATTTCCTCGGCAGAGGCAATGGCAATGCCATTCCGGATGCAGTAAAGGCAGGCGCATGTACCGGTTCCGTAGCCAGCGGATGGTATCCGATTGCCAGCCATCAGATTGATCTGACCCTTCAGCCTGGGGAATCCAGAGAACTGATTTTCCTGCTGGGCTACTGTGAGAATCCGGAAGAGGAAAAATGGGAAGCTCCGAATGTGATCAATAAAGCTCCTGCTCATAAATTGATGGAACGTTTTGCCACTGATGAACAGGTTCGTAGAGCTTTCGATGATCTGCATGCTTACTGGGATCAGCTTCTGGCACGCTACACAGTAAAGAGCCAGGATCCACACGTGAACCGCATGGCCAATATCTGGAACCAGTACCAGTGTATGATTACATTCAATATGTCCCGTTCCGCTTCTTACTATGAATCCGGAACTGGCCGTGGTATGGGATTCCGTGATTCCTGCCAGGATCTTCTGGGCTTCGTACACCTGATCCCGGAACGTGCCAGAGAACGTATTCTGGATATTGCTGCCACTCAGTTTGAAGACGGAAGCGCTTATCACCAGTATCAGCCATTGACCAAAAAAGGCAATCTGGACATCGGAAGCGGTTTTAACGATGACCCGCTGTGGCTGATCGCCGCTGTATCCGCTTATCTGAAAGAGACCGGTGACTTCTCTATTCTGGATGAAATGGTCGATTTTGATAATCAGAAAGAAAAAGCAGATACCCTTTACGAGCACCTGCGTCGTTCCTTTACTTATACCCGCACACACCTCGGCCCGCATGATCTGCCGTTGATCGGTCGTGCTGACTGGAATGACTGCCTGAACCTGAACTGTTTCTCCAAAGAACCAGGCGAATCCTTCCAGACTACCGGTCCTTCTGAGGGACCTGTAGCAGAATCTGTATTTATCGCAGGTATGTTTGTAAAATACGGAAAAGAGTTTGCTGACATCAGCCGCCTCTCCGGTCATGAAGAACTGGCAAAAGAAGCAGAAAAAGCAGTTTCTGAAATGTACGATGCCGTACTGGCTTCCGGCTGGGATGGCGAATGGTTCCTGCGTGCTTACGATGCAGAGAGCCAGAAAGTAGGATCCCATGAATGCGAAGAAGGAAAGATCTTCATCGAACCACAGGGCTTCTGTGTCATGGCCGGTATCGGCGTAAAAGAAGGTCTGGCCGAAAAAGCTCTGAATTCTGTAAAAGAACATCTGGACACCAAATACGGTGTCATGATTCTTCAGCCAGCCTATACACATTACTATCTGAACCTCGGTGAGATCTCTTCCTATCCACCAGGATATAAAGAAAATGCCGGTATCTTCTGTCACAACAATCCGTGGGTATCCATTGCAGAAACTGTGATCGGCAGAGGAAACCGTGCTTTTGAAATCTACAAGAAGACCTGTCCATCCTATATCGAAGAGATCAGCGAGATCCATCGCACAGAGCCGTATGTATACTCACAGATGGTAGCCGGTGCTGATGCCAAGTTCCACGGAGAAGCAAAGAACAGCTGGCTGACCGGAACCGCTGCATGGACCTTCTGCAATCTGTCCCAGGCTATTCTGGGCGTACAGCCTTCCTACGAAGGACTGACCATCGATCCGTGTATCCCGGAAGATTTCGGCGACTTCCAGCTGACCCGCCGTTTCCGCGATGCAATGTACTACATCGATGTAGTCAATCCAGATCACGTTCAGAAAGGTGTACAGAAAGTCACCGTTGACGGAAAAGATTATGACGGATGCCTGATTCCATTTGAAGACGGCAAAAAAGAATATCACGTTACCGTACATATGGGCTAACCATTGGGGACGGTGTTTTCTGGCTCTCGCCAAACGAAAGGGGACAAAGAAAAGTGGCTCTAAACCGCCACTTTTCTTTTGTCCCCTTTATTCTTCTTTCGCCCATCCATAGGCATATTTTACTGCTTTGTTCCAGCCTTTGATCCGCTTTGCACGATCTTCTTCTGTGATCTCTGGATAAAATACCCGATCAATGGCCTGATTCTTACGCACTTCTTCTTTATTTTTCCAATAGCCCACTGCCAGTCCGGCCAGATACGCTGCTCCCATCGCCGTAGTCTCCACACACCCCGGACGTTTCACCGGTGCATTGATCACATCAGCCTGTGTCTGCATCAGGAAATCATTGGCACTGGCTCCGCCATCCACTTTCAGAGAAGACAATTCCATACCAGAATCTGCTTTCATGGCTTCCAGTACATCATTCACCTGATAGGCGATGGATTCCAATGTGGCACGTATGATATGGCATTTGTTCACGCCACGGGTGATTCCCACAATGGTTCCCCGTGCATATTGATCCCAGTGCGGAGCCCCCAGTCCGGTAAACGCCGGGACTACATAGCATCCGTTGGTATTCGGCACTTTTTTGGCCATATATTCGGAATCCTGTGCAGAATCAATCATCCGCATCTCATCCCGCAGCCACTGGATCGAGGCACCTGCTACAAAGATCGATCCTTCCAGTGCATAATTCACTTTGCCGTCCAGTCCCCATGCAATGGTTGTGACCAGCCCATTCTGAGAAAATACTGGTTTTTCACCGGTATTCATCAGCATAAAGCATCCGGTACCGTACGTATTCTTTGCCTCACCGGCTTCGAAACAGGTCTGTCCAAACAACGCCGCCTGCTGGTCTCCCGCTGCCCCGGCAATCGGAATCGCGCCGCCCAGATAGGAAGGATCTGTGGTGCCATAGATGCAGCTTGAAGGCTTCACTTCCGGCAATATACATTTTGGAATATTCAGTTCCTGCAGGATCTCATCATCCCACTGCAATGTATTGATATTAAAGAGCATAGTGCGGGATGCATTGCTATAGTCTGTCACATGTACAGTTCCTTTTGTCAGTTTCCAGATCAGCCAGGTCTCCACTGTTCCAAAAAGAAGTTCCCCTTTTTCTGCCCGTTCCCTGGCTCCCGGCACCTGCTCCAGGATCCAGCGAATCTTCGTTGCTGAAAAATAAGCATCGATCACCAGCCCGGTCTTCTGGCGGAACATCTCGGTCAGCCCCTTTTCCTTCAGAGAATCACAGTATTCCGAAGTTCTGCGGCACTGCCACACAATGGCATGATAGATCGGCTCTCCCGTCTCCTTATCCCAGATAATGACCGTTTCTCTCTGATTGGTAATGCCGATCGCTGCAATATCCTGTGCCGTGGCGCCAATCATGTTCATCGCTTCGACTGCCACTCCCAGCTGGCTGGCCCAGATCTCATCTGCATCATGCTCCACCCATCCCGGTTTGGGAAAATACTGCCTGAACTCCCGCTGTGCCACACTGCACATATTTCCCTTTTCATCAAACAAAATACAACGATTGCTGGTTGTCCCTGCATCCAGCGCCATAATATAGTTCGCCATACCTGCATCCTCCTATATGCCCAGACTACTCTGCTTTCTCCCATCCGGCATCCATCTTTTTCTTCAGTTCTTCAAAAGACTTCAACCCACTTAATGCATCGTAAGCTGCCACACAGGAAGCTCCGGTTCCTGCTGCCAGATGCAGGGCATCTTCCGGTGTATAGCCATCTGTCATGGCTGTCAGGAAAGCAGCAATTGATGTATCCCCTGCTCCGGTACCAGACAATACTTTCTCCGGTACATAGCTTTTCTCAAAATATTCTTTCTCTGCCCAGGCCTCCACATCCAGCTCCAGGCGGTCTGTAATCTGGGACAATACCTCCTTTGATGCACTGCAAAAATACATGCCCGGCGCGCCACATTTTAAGAGAAGAATCTTCACGCCCATCTTCATGCACTCATCTGCCAGTGGTTTCACATCTTTCTCAATATCCAGGATTTCCGTGACATCTCTTCCGGCTGCTCTCTCCTGCCATTCCTGGAATCGTTCCTTATCCAGCATATAGCAAAGTTCCTCCACACTTGGAACAAAAATATCCACATATGGCATGACACGCTCCAGCACATGATGCCAGTCTACCTGTCCGGCCTCAGAAGCTTCATCTACCGCAGCCAGATCCATCGATGTGGCTGCTCCTGCCTCTTTCACCATCTTCATCATCTTCACCAGTTCTTCTCCATCATTCACATACATGGATCGCATGATAGGCGGATATCCAAAATGGAATAACGCTGCATCCTTTAATTCTTCTGCCGGAATGTCATCAGCATAAAATGCATTATTTGCTCCCGGATTATGCAAAAAGATCCGGTCAATACCAGGTACTGCCACCACTACTGTATAAGAGGTTGCTTCGGTATCTGAAATGAGGAGACCATCTTCCAGCCCATATTTCTTCAGCACATTCTTTACAATTCCGCCAAAAGCATCATTTCCGATTTTTCCCATAAGGGAAACATTTCCACCCAGAATCTTCATTGCAAGACCGGTATTTGCCACAGCCCCTCCCGTGCTGACTGTCGCATCTCCCACTTCAATCAGCTTACCGGGAATAAGCAGTTCGTTGATCTTCGCTCCTTTTTTCCCAGGGATTGCCGGTGTGATATCAACGCAGATATGGCCCGCTGCGATCATCTTCTTTTTCATGTTATGTAAACCTCCCATATATCGTTTTACGTAAAAAATGGATATAACGGAACTTTTTCACGCTCCTTTATATCCATTTTACACAATTACCACACTCTATTCAAGTGGACATCTGTCACATTTGCCATGAAACAGGTTACTGTTCACTCCGCAACCAGCTACACGCTCAGTTTTTTCTCCATGATCCATCCGCTGAACAGATATACCGCCGCTGACACAGCCATAGCAGCCACAATATACAAAACAAACTGCAGATCATCATTGTGAAGTACCGGCAAATGATCCAGCCCCAGTCCCATCAGCCAGGACAGAACCATAAAGATCACAAATGCGACCAGCCCGCTGGCCTTCTTTCCTGCCAGTACTGTTGCAGAAAGGATCACCGCCAGATCTGCATTCACGATATAGACCATCCAGCTGGCCAGTGTCGTGAAAAATACAAACGCTGCATCTTTTGCGCTGATATTCATATTCATACTGACATCCAGGAAATTCTTCACCATATTCATCATCTCTTTTACGCCGCCAATGTACAGGGTTGCTATCAGCGCATCCAACGCAGCCACCAGTGCGAAAAAGATACCGGTTATCAGAATGGAGATCCCATTTTCCAGCACCTTAGCGCCAAGAATTTCATAGCTGCTGTGCGGTGTCAGGAACAACATATAACTCTGCTTCGTATTCAGATCCCGGTGCAGCGCCAGCACGCTTTCCAGCCCGATATAAGCAATGCCAATCACTGCACAGAGAAACAGTATCATAATACCTGTTGCCAGAAGTCGGTCTTTTTCCAGAAATACCCCCAGCAGAAATGCCAGTTCCGCTACCAGCGTAATCACCAGCAGTATCAGCTTGGAAAATCCTGTTTTCCGAAATTCATATTTCATTAGCTTTAACATTGTCCTTCTCCCCCATGTCCATAGATTTCACGATATAAGTCTACCACCGACTTATTCTGATTCATGCGCAGATCCTCGATCATACACTGTTCGACCAGGTGTCCGTCTTTCATAAAAAGTGCCGCATCTGCTACCCGCTCCAGTTCATCTACCAGATGGCTGGAAACCACCAGCGTCACATCTTTATCCATCGCTTCCAGAATGCTGGTCATGATCTGATCTCGGGCCAGAAGATCAATCCCATTCAGTGGCTCATCCAGCAGGTATACCTTTGCTTTTCGTGCCATGGTAACTGCAATCTTCAGCTTTGCCATCATACCGGAAGAAAGCTTCTTCGCCTTCATATCCTCCGTCAGTTCCATCCGTTCCAGCATCTGATGATACTTCTCCATAGAGAAATCCTCAAAAAAGTCCTCATAATACTTTCCCACATCTCCCACGGACATCCAGCTATAAAAATACGGTTCGGTGGACATATAGGCAATCTCTTTCTTGCTCTCTTTTCCCACCGGGCTGCCCTCATAAAGTATCTCACCCATACTTGGCTTCACCAGTCCTGCCGCCATCTTCATCCAGGTAGTCTTGCCACTGCCGTTCGGTCCCAGCATGGCATATACCAGTCCAGGTTCCAGCTTCAACGATACCCCATTCACTGCGGTCTTACTTCCATAATTCTTCGTAACTTCCCTGCTCTCTAAGATCATCTCTGTCATCTCCTCATTTTGCTTCCTGCTCTACTTTTCTTCCTTCTCCTGGAACTCGCTCTGCTCCAGAACCTTTATCGCCTCTTCCTGGGTAAAGCCAAGCTGCTTCATCCCCTCCAGGAATTCATAAATCAGTGTTCCCGCCATCTCTCTCTTCATATTCTTCACCTTCTCCGGGTCCTGTGTCACAAACGTTCCCATACCTCGTCTGGTAAAACAGACATCTTCCATCTCCAGTTCCCTGTATACTCTGCTGACGGTATTCGGATTAATCGTATAGGCCACCGCCAGTTCTCTCACAGACGGAAGCTTCGCCCCAAGATCCAGCTTCCCCGTCACGATGTCCCGCTTAATAGAATTCGCTACCTGCAGATAAATCGGTAATGCCGGATTATATTCCATGGTGCCCTCCTTTTCATTTCTTTTGTATTGCTGTCATAGTTGAATAGTACACTAGTATTTTAGTTTTGTCAACCGGTTTTTTCAAAAATAAAAAAGGACTGGGAACACACCACATTTGTTCTCAACCCTTTTTCATATTTCTTTATTTTATTTACAATTTGTTCTCTGCCAACACTATTTCTGGTTCTTCAGCTTTTACAAATTGTATTTTTTCATCATCTTCCACAAAAGTAAGCATAACATCTACTACGGCCAATTCATTAAAATACGAATATCTCTTGCAGCTGTCAAACACTTCATTTTGCGTCTTACTCAAAAGGACAAAATCTGACAGTTCTGATACCGGTGAATGTTCTGAAGCCGTAATAGCTAAGATCTTCATTCCACGCTCTTTTGCAAGCTCCGTTCCTCGAATAACCTGTTTGGATGTTCCAGTCTTTGATATAGCAATAAGAATGTCATTCTTCTCCGCCAGATTTATATAATTAATGCAATACTCCGGAGATACATTGTAAGTAGCTTTTATCCCCAAACGCCCAAGACGAAATCCTAAATATTGTGCAATATTTGCAGCATTACCAACTGCCAGTATATGAGCTGTATCGCATTCCTTTATCAGATTGACACATTCTGTCATATTTTCAACAGTTATGTTCCGTTCTATATCCTGCAGCTTTTGCACAAACTTTCCAAACACCTTATCTATGGCATCTTTTTCTTTGCTGATATGCTCTTTCTTTCTGCCCAAATCCCTTGAAAGGGTTATTCTGAACTGATAATATCCCTTATATCCTAAGTGATGGCATGTTCTCACTACCGTTGCATCACTCACGCCACTTAACTTTGCCAGCTCAGATACATTTGCATCCACTGTCTTATATGGATTATTCAGGACATAATCAGCTACTTTTTTTTCTGCCGAAAAAATACTATCATACTGTGATCTGATAACCTCCAGTACTTCCCTTTCAAGAATACTATCTCTCACTTGTAACTCCGTTCTCATTGCTAACATAACTTCATTGAAACACCTTATTAATTATTATGCCATACTCATTTTCAAAAGTCAAAGTTGCATTTTCATAATCAACCGCTTAGAAATGACAAAGTGTTTTCATTCTTTCTTCAAGATATGGCTGAAGTTTTGACTGGATATATTCTGGCATTTCAATAATTTTTACCGGATCAGGATTTTCCTTATATGTAGCAATATACTCTGTCATTGCATCATAATAGTGTCCTAAAAATTCTGTTCCCAGGTTGAATTTTCTAATGCCCTTTGAGAATGCAACTAAAAGCTGATCATCCGGTATTCCGCTGCCACCATGTAATACAAGCGGTGTACTGGTTGCTGCTTTAATTGCTTCCAGCCTTGCAATATCCAGATGTGGCGTATCTTTATATGCTCCATGTGCATTTCCAATAGAGATTGCGAGAGCATCTACTCCTGCTTCTCTGCAGAATTTCTCTGCTGCGTCTGGTTTGGTAAATAAATCAGTATTATGGTTATCCGCATTCGCAGCAACCCCTACATGTCCAATTTCACCTTCTACAAATACGCCTCTGGCATGCGCCATATCTACTACTTTCTTTGTTACTTCAATATTTTTATCCAGTTCGTTCATGGATCCATCCATCATAACAGATTCAAATCCTGCATTAATATTTCTTTCAATGGCTTCATAAGTAAAATCATGATCTGCATGAAGACCAATTGGAACTTTGACTTCTGAAGCCAGTTCTTTTACCATAGTAGCATAGTTCTGACTTCCTGTTGTATGCTGAATCGTTACATGTTCAGGATAAAGCATTACAATTGAAGGCGTATTCGTTGCTTCTGCTGCATATACAACAGATCTTGCCATCACATAGTCCATACAAATAAATGCTATCGCAGCTGTATTACTTTCTTCAGCCATTTTAATTATATTTCCAACTTTCTCATACATATCGGATCTTCCTCTCTTCCATTTTTTCTAAAATTTACGTCTGGCTTTTAAAAGTTCCGGTAACATACCACCGATAAATGTATCGCCAAGCCCTACTACGGTAGGGTTTTTAACAAATGACATATCCTTTGAAGGTACACATTCAATGATATCTCCTGCCAGCTCTTTTATCTCTTTACTGAATAAAACACTTTTATCTTTTGAACCTAATGCTTTTATCTGATTGTATTCTTCCAGTCCATACTCATCACCATACTGAATTCTTGTTGCAGCCATTGTAATTGCGCTTTCCAATGCCTCTCGCATTCCATATGCATATTTTCCATATGCAATAGCCCAATCGGCTGAATGAACCACTATGGTCGGTACTCCAACCTTATCATAAACATATTTCACAGCTTCGAGAACCGCATCCACATCCAGTACATCAATCCGGCGATCAATATATTCCTGTAATTCGTCTTCATTCATGCTCAATATATCTATGCATGGAGCCAATTCCCGATGAACCATATATCTGAAGCTTTTTTCAACATAACAGCCATCCTCCGCTACAACGATGGTATCTTTATTTATATGACTTAACAATGCTTTTGTAGTCTTTAATCTCGCTTTCAGAATATCTTCATCTACAATCTGACTGAAACATGACATCAGAAACACTTCCGCATCCTGCATCAACGGGTAGAATTCTTCCTTGATAACCAACAGCTGGCTGTCTATATCCCTTGAAATCAGCACACGATTTTCTCTTGATGTCACAAAATCAATATCATTTGCACATATACGAACACCTTTATTATACGTTACAGAAATGTGCGGATAGCTATCTGTATGATCTAATCCTACGCTGGAATAGTAATGAATGCGTTTCGGCAACAAATCTCGAATGTATGAATTATAGCAACTCATTTGAATCACACTGCTATACCCAATTTTTTCAATAGCAATTGCTGCTCTGGTCGATGTTCCGCCTATTGTGATCTTGTATTGAAATCTTTTTGCAAAATCTTCGCATACTTCAGGAGTGGACGGAACAATTTCTCCGCCCATCCCCTGCTTCATATAGGCTAAGGTAGATGTCCAAATTCCGCGTTCACTGGTAGGCTGTGTATCTATCACCAGCTCGTCATCATGAATATCATATTCTTTTATTGCATTTATTACCGCATCCAGATCCCATTTCAATTCATAATCCACACATGTGTGAAATCCTAATGCTATTTTTTCGCCCATATACTTTTGCCTGCTACAACTTTATCACTACCTAGTATAAAGCTGCCTTTCCGTCTGCCTGGAATAATTCAATTTTCTGGTAAGCCACTTCTTTCATTGCTGCTACACATGGTGGCTGAATCTGATTTGGTTCTCTCAAGCTTTCATCTTTTAATACTTCACGCATTTTTTTATAATAAGCAGCTTTAATATCAGATGAAATATTAATCTTATTTACACCATGTTCTACAGACTTTGCAATTTCACTGTCTTTGTTTGAAGATCCACCATGCAATACAAGCGGAACCTCTACAATTTTCTTAATTTCATCTAAGATGTCGATTCTCAGCTCTGGTTTTTTATCTTTTGGATAAATTCCATGGCAAGTTCCGATTGCTACAGCCAGACAGTCAATTCCTGTTTTTTCGATAAAATCTTTTGCCTGCTCTGGATCTGTATATAAAATCTCATCTGGTGATGTAGTTTCAACAGAGTCTGTATTTCCAATTGTTCCCAATTCACCTTCTACTGATACATTTACTGCATGTGCTACTTCTACTACCTTCTGGCAGGTTGCAATATTTCCCTCATATGGCTGACTGGATGCATCTATCATAACAGAAGTGAAACCTGCCTGAATTGCTGTAACAACCTGTTCAAAGCTTGCACCATGATCAAGATGTACTACTGCCGGTATCGGAGACTTATGAATTCTTTCAATGATACCTTTTACCATCTCTGTTGAGATATGGCTCAGTTCATCTGGATGAATTGCGATAATCACTGGCGCATTTTTTTCTTCAGATGCCTCCATGATTCCATTAAACATATTGTAATCACTAATATTAAATGCTGGTACTGCAAAATTATTTTTGTTAGCTACAGCCAATAACTCCTTCATATTCATTAACATTTCTTTTTCCTCCTACTTCCTTTAAAAATTTTAAAATTATTTATCCTTTTACACCACCAGAAGACATACCTGCAATAAAGTATTTCTGGAAGAACAGGAACAAAACCAATACCGGAACAGATCCTACTACACTCATGGCCATCATCTGTGACCAATCCCATACATGCTGTCCCATTAACAGGTTAATACCAATTGGCACGGTTCTCATTTCTGTTGTTTTTGTCAGAACCAATGCAAACAGATATTCATTCCATGCATTCATGAAAGTATACATTCCAACAGACACCATTCCAGGAATCGATATCGGAACCAGTACCTGCCAAAGTGCTCTCATTCTTGATCCTCCATCGATCATAACCGCTTCGTCCAGTTCCTTTGATAACGAATTGAAATAGCCCGTCATCATCAGGATACAATATGGCAATGTTGTAATGGTATAAGTCAAAATCAACGCATAGTAGGTATTAAATAATTTCATTGCTACAATCATACTTAAATATGGTATCAAAAGTACAATTGGTGGAATCGCCTGCACACTGATAATCAGTGAATTTAACAGACCTTTTCCAGGAAATTTAAATCTGCTAAATGCATACGCAGCAAAAATTCCAATTATCAGCGTAAAGACAACAACGCATCCTACGACAATATAACTGTTTAGAAAGAACCTCATTTTTTGCGGATCAGTCAATACCTTCACATAGGATTGAAAATTGAAAGATTCATCAAACAGCTTCGGTGGCCAGGAGAAAATTTTCGCTGTTGTTTTAAAAGAACAGGCCAACATCCATAATACCGGAAAACCAGCAAATATGGCCCCTATTATCAAAAGCACTGATACAATAACTTTTTTTAATTTTTTATGTGATCCAACCATATCTCTTAGTCACTCGCTTTCCTCTGTAATTTAACATAGAATATAGCCAAAATAATACATGCTATTAACGCAAATACAGCGGCTGTTGATGCCAGTCCATACTGACTGCTGTTAAACGCCAGCTTATAAATATACACACTAAGTGTTTCCGTCTTATTTAATGGACCTCCACCTGTCAGCATCCAGATAATATTAAATGACTGAATTGTCCAGATAATATCCAGTAATCCAATACTAAGCAAAACTGATCTGAGCTGTGGAATTGTAATATATATAAAACTCTTCAATCCGGTAGCACCGTCAATTGCTGCACTCTCATATAAATCACCTGAAATGCCCTGTAAGCCAGCCAGTATACTAATCATGTAAAACGGGTAGCCGCACCAGATATTAACAAATGTCAATACACCAAGTACAATATTCCCTTCACTGAGCCAGCTAAAGTTTTTATTTACTCCCGGTAAAAACTGAAGCAAATAATCCGCAATTCCTCCTGGCTGAAGAATTAATTTCCATAATAATGCAATAACAGATGCTGTAAAAATCCATGGAAGAATATATATAACTCTGAAAATAGATTTTGTTCTTGTTCTGAAGCAATCCGAATTAAGCATCAGTGCAAATCCCATACCCAAACAAATATGAGCAACTACACTGACTATAACAAAAATGAATGTGTGCTTAATTGCCCCCTGAAACTCGCTATCCGCAAGAATTTTTTTATAGTTATCCAATCCAACAAATACAGACTCTTTTACAACAACTGCATTATTCAGAAATGAATAACTTATTACCATACAGATTGGAACAACCAAAAAAACTACCATTAATATAATTGTTGGCGCAAGATATCCGTATGGACTTAATTTTTGCCTTACTCTAGCTTTGTTCACAGTTCTAATCCTCCCTGTGTTTTTTATGTATCAAATTCTACAGGGGATACAGATTACCCATATCCCCTATAGATCATTCAATTTCTGTCTCTTCTTACCTACTGAACATTGTCAATAGCTTCCTGCATAGCAGTAAGACATCCTGTTACGTCCATATCACCTTCCAGATACTGAACTAATGCATTTGTCATATCAGTTTCAACCTGCTCAGTCTGTGGAATACCAATAAACTGATTTTCTGGATATCCTTCTGTATAGATTTCGTATACAGTCTGGAACTGTTCTGGCATTTCACCAAAGTCAGGATCTGCAACTGTACTGGATGGGAATGCAGCTTTCTGTACTGCCATATCTGCGCAAATGGTACCATCTGTTCCATCAGCACCACCGAATAAGTATTCCAGGAATTTTGCAGCTTCTTCTTTGTGTTCGCTGTTTTCAGAAATACCACAAGCCCAGCTTGCTACACACATACCACTCTTGCCATCATATCCGTCTTTTACAGGGATCTTTGCACATTCAACATTCAGACCTGCATCTGTAAAATCAGAAAGCATTGACATAGATGCGATACAGAATGCATAATTACCAGCTGTAAAGTTTGATGTCATCTGTGATTCCTCTAATGCAGTTGCACCTGATGCAACAGATCCGTCATCCCACAGAGCCTTAATGAATTCAAGATATGCCTGGAGATCAGCATTTTCTGTTAAATTATATGTTCCATCTTCGCCTTTCATTTTAATGCCAGATGCTGATGCCATACCCATTACTACGTTACAGATACCATTTGGATTCTGGGTTCCAAGATTGATAGGGAATGCTTCATATCCAGCTTCTGTAATCTTTTTGCAAGCTTCCTGAAGTTCTGTCCATGTAGTAGGAACTGATTCAACACCTGCCTCTTTCAAGATATCCATGTTGCAATACAGTGGATATCCAAAGTTTAACAGCGGTACTGCATAAGTGCTTCCATGTGCTTCCCATGTAGATGCAAGTAAGTCTGTCTTGAATCCTGTCTGCTCAAATAAATCTGATAAATTTGTAATTACGCCCTGATCAGCAAAATCTACAAGCCATGCACTGTCAACTGCAACAATATCAGCTACTGTTCCTGTTGCTGCTCCAGATGTAATTGCTGTTTTTGTATCAGCCCATGGAGCTGTCAGTAATTCAACTGTGATTCCTGTTTCCTCTTTAAAGTTATCGCAAATTGCCTCTACATATCCATCTGGAAGTTCATCGCCCCACCACTGCTGGAATTCAATTGTTACATCATCAGCTGCTGATGCAGAAATTCCCATTGGAATTGCCATTGCTCCTACTACAGCAAAAATCACACCATTTTTTAAAATTGTTCTTACTTTCATTTTTGACCCTCCATCGTGAAATTTTCTTTCTTTTTTGTGAGAAATATTTTTTCTTGCATGTAATACAAATAATGGCCACTTTTTGCATTTTGTCTGCAATTTGCATATATTTCTTTTTATTTTTCGTTGCTTTGTATCTTTATTATAAAATTTTTTTTCACAATGTCAATACTTTTAAGGTGTCAAAAAATTTTTCCACATTTTCCACAGTTTTTGCAATGTTTTTTTGTAAAATATTATTTCACGTCAATTTCCCAGCATAAAAAAATTGAGGTTGTTTTACAACCCCAATTTGCCGCATATAAGCTCTTTTATTTTTTTCTATCTTTTACCGTTTCTAACACCTTCGTACAGATCTCAGAAGAACTACTATCCATTCCTATTTCCTGCACAACAGTATATATTTTTCTGATCAATTCCATGTCTTCTTCTAATAATTCCGCTATCTGTTCTGGTGTATCGCCTTTCCGCATTCTTTTTATTACCAGCTCAACCAGTTTTTCAACAGATCCCCGCTCTAATCCACGTTCTAGGCCAATCTGTTCTCCACGTTCCAAGCCAATCTGTTCTCCCTGTTTGATCAATCTGTCTGATTCCAGTTCCAGCACCTTGCCTCCCATTATCTCACCTAACCCTTCTTTGATTTTTTCTGATTCTGAGAATATGTAGCCTGTTATCCTGTTGATTAGCTCCATCATATCACGAAAAGCTTTTTCATGGCCTTTGAACAAAAATATCTCCTCAAGATATTTTTCTATGCTCCTATATTCTTCATATAGCTCTTCACGCAGACTTCCATCTTTTTCCAGCTGTTCCTTCAACTTCTCATAACGAATAATATAGAACGGCAGGAGCATGATCAGATTCTTTTCCAATAGTTCTTCAAGTGAATACCACTGCATCCTCAGTACCGGCACCGTGTATTTCACTGACTGTCCATCCGGGAATACCAGATTCAGGTCCATATGATCTTTGAGGCTGCCTCCACGCAGATATAACACACAGGAATGAGGAAAACGAATCTGGTAGATATCGTCTTCTTTTTCTGCATACTCCAGTCCAATCGCAAAGTCGTATTCGATCATCCTCAGAATCATGGTACTGCTTTCTGTACTCTGACACTCCAGATGATATTTCCGTGATCCGATGATCAGGTAGGAATCTGTAATGATTTTTCCATTTACGGTATGATGCTCATTTTCTCCCCGCAAAATCGGTATATCCTGTGCATATGCTGTTCCGAACGCCTCATTGATCAACGGTATCACAAGCTCAGGCATCTTCTCTTTTATAGTCTGAAAAACATCATCAAATATGGTACTATTTTCCATGAGTCCTCTCCTTGTTGTTTTTTTACTGTCTCATGTACTTTTATTCTTTTATCTTTTGCATATTTGATCTGTTCTTATAGTTCAAATTTTCTCTTTTGTAATATGTTTTCCTCCGTTACCTCCCTTCTTTGATTATATCATACCACCCGTCCCTCCATCCACCGGCAGATCATTAAAGTTTTATGAACTGCCGGTATTCTTTTGCATCTGCACTTTCTTTGTAGTATAATGATACGAATATTGAGCAGAAACCTGCCTCTCGAAGACATTCTTCTGATTCAACACAAGATTATATGGAGGTTTACAGATATGTGGAAACGTTCTGATTTAAAACGAAATGCCAAAGCAGCATTAAAGGCCAATTATCTGAAGTGCATGCTGGCCGGTATCATCCTGCTGTTTGCGGCAGGCAGCCAGACCTTTGGCGGCTCCTCGACGTCTACCGTACAGGATGCCAGTGATGCTTATTATGAAAGTATGGCGCTGGTACAGATGGCACAGGATCCGGATACCGCTGCTACTTTAACGAATGAAAATGGCGAGCTGACTGACAGTGCCTATGAGAGTATTTATGAACAGGCTCAGGAACTTGCACAGAATCCATCCCTGCAGATGCTGCGCCGATTTGTCATGGGGCCGATGCAGGTTGTATGGGACTATATCTCTGGTTTTCTCGGCGGTGCCAGTTCTTTTCTGCTGATGCTGCTTGGCATTCTGGTACTGGAACCGATCTGTGTGGGCGGTGCCAGATTCTTTCTGGATAATGCGAAAAAGCCAGAGGAACAGACCAGCCTGAACCGTCTGACTATGGCTTTTCGTGACCGCAATTATATGAATATTGTCCTGAACCTTTTATGGAGAGACATTATGATTACACTGTGGTCTCTTCTGCTGGTGATTCCAGGTATTATCAAATCCTATGAATATCGTATGGTGCCATATCTGCTGGCAGAATATCCGGAGATGCGGCACAAAGAGGTATTTCAGAAGAGCAAAGAAATGATGCGCGGCCAGAAGTGGCGTGCTTTTGTACTGGACTGGTCCTTCTTCCTGTGGGATTATGTCAGTATTCTGACCTTTGGACTTGCCGGAATCTTTTTTGTATATCCTTATGAACATGCGGTAAATGCTGAATTATATCTGGAACTGAAGCGTCAGGAATACCGCAACGAATATGGTTCCGGAAGCTGGAACCAATAGGGGAGAATTTATGAGATATTATATTTCTGACTGCCATTTTTTTCATGGAGAACTAAATGATAAGATGGATTGCCGCGGATTTGGCTCCACGGAAGAGATGAATGCTTATATGCTAAAAAAATGGAACGCCAAAGTGCGTCCCAATGATGAAGTAGTAATCCTGGGAGATCTCTCCTGGGGGAAACCTGATGAGACCAAAGAGCTTCTGAACCGGCTGAACGGCCGGTTATATCTCATTATCGGCAACCATGACCGTTTTCATGAAAATAATGCTTATCGTACCGATCGATTCGTATGGATGAAGCATTACGAGGAATTAAAAGATAACAAACGAAAAATCATTCTCAGCCATTATCCGATCATGTGCTATAACGGTCAGTATTACCGCAATGAAAAAGGGGAGGAAAAGACTTACATGCTCTACGGACATGTGCATGACACCATGGATCAACGTCTGATTGAACGGTTTCAGGATATCACCAGGGGCACGATTCGTACCGATCGTAATGGCAACGAGGTACATATTCCATGCAATATGATCAACTGCTTCTGCATGTATTCGGATTATACGCCGCTGACGCTGGATGAGTGGATTATCTGTGACCGGGAGCGACGAAAAGCCAGTGGGGGCTGAGCCTCCAACTGGCTTTAAAATTCATTATCTATAATCTTTAACAATTCCAGCATACTGAAAAATTCCTGTGTCTCACCCGTCTCTACACATAAAAGTTTTCCCTGCCAAGTCGCATTCTGTCTGTACTGCACATGAATCACCATTGTTCCTCGGACTCCCCGTTCCTGCAGCATCTCTTCACAGCTCCATACCTTCTCTGGATGGTCTGCCGGCTTTTCCCTCTCTGCTTTCTGATAACTACGGGTCTTCATAGAACTCTGCGGATAATCCAGCCAGTCCATCAGTTCTTCCATCTTTCGCATCAGCTGCAGTTCATTCTGAAACCGAAACGGTTCCCGGCTGTAGCAGTCATACATTCTTCCCTGCTTCTCCGTCTCCGTGATCTGATCTATGCACACATTTACAATATTCGGTGCCGAAATATTCATTCTATATTCCGTCATATTTTCTGTCTCCTGTCCTATTCTTCCGACATATCCAGTGCACCGTCAATCAGGCGAATCAGCTCCAGCGCACTGCGGAAACTCTCTTTTTTATTCTCCTCGGCCCAGGTAACATCACCCTGCCAGGTCGCATTTTCACAACATTTGATATGAACCACAAAGGTTCCAGATTTCTTTTTATTTTCCACGTATTTTTCCTCTTACAGACTACACCTGATGTTACGCTTTTATTATATCAGAACTTCTATTTCATGAACTATTTCGTACCTGTTCAGTTCTTTCACAGTTACACTATTTCCACATATTCTTTTTTTCTTTGAATTTTTTCTCTGGCTTCGGCTTCTCTTCTTCGCAGATCTCAGCAATGGATGCCACATAAAAATCAATGTAATAACCTGTTGTTTCTTCCATTTTCTGAAAGTTCTGGTCAATACGATGTGATACGATGGAGCAATTCTCCTGCTGAATCTCCGACAGCATGATCAGATACTGTGAATAATTATATCTGGTATAAAAATCTCCGCTGCGAAGAGAAATGCGGATCGCTTCAGACAACTGATGGGAAACTTCCCGGTCTTTCCCCTTCTCATCTCCACACACCTGGTTTTTCTGATTCTTCAGAGTACAGAGCATGATAAATACCGAGATTCCCTTTCGCTCCATGATTCTGCTGAATACATGGTAAATATCCACAAAGCTCGGAAACGTACAGAAATATGCGCCTCTTTTCTTTTCTTTTTCTACCAGTCTGTGGCGGATATCATCAATCGCACCTGCCGCCTGAGACATTCGCTCTCCCATGATCCGAAAACGCTTCAGCATCTCCGGCGATGGTGCCAGCCCAAGTTCATCCAGCGTCTTTTTCGTTGTCCGCTCATATACTTCCATGGCCTCTTTAAATCGTGCCAGAGCAATCAGGCCGTCGATCTCCCACTCCTGCCATTCTTCAAACGGATAAATCTCAGCTGCCGCATGAGCCAGGTCCACCAGTTCCTCATACCGCTCCCTGCTCATCAGTTCACGGCATGCTTCATTCATACAGTAAAAATACTGCTCTCTGTAGGATGCGTTACGCACGGATACCCAGTCTTCTCCAATCATACTCGGCAGAAATTCTCCGGTATACATCCGACAGGCTGCCACACAATCATTCAGCTGTTCCTCCAGCGTATCTGCCAGTCTGGCCTGGCGGGCTTTTTCGCTGAATTCCAGTGCATCCACGCTCACCGGGATTCTCTCATCCCAATAACACATGCCGCTTTTAATCACAACAAAATTGCTCTCTGGCAGTCCGGCTGCTTTCAACTGCTTTCTCATACGAAAAATGGTATTGTTCAGACTGCCATTCTTGTTCTCCACACTGTCATCCCGGCCATAAAGCGCATCAATCAGGCTGGTCTTGGCCACGCCCTCTTTTCCAGCCAGAAGCAATATCTGGAGCAGCTGTGTTGTCTTGGACAGTGTATTCCGGTCCAGCACAATCTCACGGTTCTGGTACTGAAGAGAAAAACCACCCAACATCTTTGCAGTCAATACATTGTCAGGTGACAACTTTCCTGCATCTTCTGTTTTCTTCTTTTCTTCTGCCATTTTTCTTTTCCTCTCGGATTTTTCCGCATATTCATTTTACATCTTCACAGATACTTTTATTTTTGAACAGCTAATTATAATATACCATTCCTGCCAGTTTCTGACAAGTTTCTGCAAATTATTTTTTCAAAAAATGAGTCTTGATTCTATGATGATCTGTGCTAAAATGATTACTGTTCAGATTGGTCATACCAACCTGAATTTCTAACATCTGATCTATGAGAGGAATTGATATTATGGCAAAAGAAGTAAAGACAAATGCTATGCGCATTCTTGACAAGAATAAAATCCCATATGAACTGCTTTCTTATGAATGTGATGAATTCATAGACGGTCTGCATACCGCAGAAAAGACCGGTGCTCCGGTCGAACAGTCCTTTAAGACCCTGGTCGCCCAGGGTAAGAGCAAAGCCTACTACGTATTTGTAGTGCCAATCGCTGAAGAAGTAGACCTGAAACTGGCAGCCAAAGTAGCCGGTGAAAAATCCATCGAAATGATCCATGTAAAAGATATCACTGCTGTGACCGGATACGTAAGAGGTGGTTGTACTCCGATTGGCATGAAGAAGCAATTTCCGATTTTTATTCAGGAAAGTGCACAGAAATACGATCAGATCTATGTCAGTGGCGGCCGTATCGGCTATACCCTGAAGCTTTCTCCGCAGGATCTGGCTGGTCTGGTGCGTGCAACCTTCGCAGATTTTATCGTGAAATAAACCACTGGGGACGGAGTTTTCTGGCTCTAAAGAGCCAGAAAACTCCGTCCCCAGTGGTTTCCCCCTATGATCGATAATCCCCGTTGATCTTTACATAATCATAGGTCAGGTCACAGCCCCAGGCTTTGGCCTGCGCTTTGCCTTGCTTGAGTTCCACCAGAATATGGATCTCTTCTGCGGAAAGGATCTTTGCTGCTTCTTCTTCTGAGAATTCCACACCGGATCCATCTCTGCACACTGCAATTTTTCCAAATTCAGATTCAAAATCTACGTCTACTTTATCAATATCAAATTCTGCTTCTGCATATCCGATGGCACACAGCACACGTCCCCAGTTGGCATCTTCACCGAACATCGCGCATTTTAACAATGGGGAACGGATCACGCTCTTGGCAATGATAATAGCAGTCTCCTGATCCGGCGCACCAGTTACGCTGCATTCCAGAAGCTTGCTTGCGCCCTCACCATCTGCTGCCAGCATACGGGTCATGTTCATCATAACGATATACAACGCCTGGCGGAAAATCTCGTATGATTCGCCTTCTTTGTCAATCAGCTTGTTTCCAGCCAGTCCATTTGCCATAACCGTTACCGTATCATTAGTGGAAGTATCTCCATCTACGCTGAGACAATTGTAGGTAACTTTTACCACATCACTCAAAGCCTTCTGAATCAGCTCCGGTGTAATCGCCACATCAGAAGTCAGGAAGTTCAACGTGGTCGCCATATTCGGATGAATCATTCCACTTCCTTTGGCCATGCCACCCATACGGCATACGGCATCACCGATCTTAAATTCTACTGCTACCTGCTTCATCACGGTATCTGTAGTCATGATGGCATAAGCCGCACGGTCATTGCCGTCTGCTGTCATTCCTTCTGCCAGAGGCTTCATATAGTCCTCAAATGGCTGAATGGAAAGTCTCTGTCCAATGACACCGGTAGAACCGATGATGACTTCTTCCGGCTTGATCCCCAGCTGATCTGCCGCCAGCCGGCAGGCCTTTTCTGCAATCTCGATACCATCAAAGTTACAGGTATTGGCATTCTTGGAATTGGCCAGTATCGCATGTGCGATGCCATGGCTCTTTTTCAGATTCTCACGGGTCACAATGACCGGAGCGCCCTTCACTTTGTTCTGTGTATACACACCTGCTGCACTGCAAGGCTCCTGACTGTATACCAGACACATATCGTTTTTCTTTTTATCTGGATTGATGCCTGCATTTAAACCGTTAGCTACAAATCCTCTGGCAGCGCAGACACCACCATCTACATAAGTGTAGCCTTCAAAATTCTCTAACTTCATTCTTTCATCCTCCTGTAAGCAAATACTGCTCGGTTAATTTCTATTATAAACAAAATCATAGATTTGCAAAGAATAAAATTGGGAACAAAATGGATTTCTGACCGAACTTGTGATATGATGTGAAAAAGACATTTGTCCGTTCACAGGAGACTATACTTATGATTACACTAAATGATTACCTGTATTCCGGGGATACCATCCCGAAAATACTGTTAAAATATATCACCGATTTACGAAAGGATGCCAAATGCACTCATAATGAGATCGACCTGGTGCACTGCAACTTCCTTCTACAGATCAAAGAACTGCTGGAACACAACGACTTCCTTACCGCACAGTCTCAGCAGATCCGGGAATTTTATAAATATATGGCGAAAGAATACCCATTTCTGGCCTTTACTTTCAAGGGACGTATTAAATCCCTGATTCGCGCCGAGGAAAAATTCAACGGCTATATTGTGGAGTACATTTCGGATTATTACAGTGAACATGGCTCTTACCCACCAGTAGCAGAACTGAAAAACAAATTAAACTGCTTTCGGGATCTGATTGCCTATCGCATCGTCATTTCCATTCCGAAATGCCATCTGAAACCAGGGCAGGATCGGGAAACAGAGGAACTGAAGTATCTGTATCAGATCGCCAACGTACTTCCGGAATTTCTGGAGGAACGGGGATTTACCACGGAATCCGCCAACGGAGTAAAGTACAGTACTTCCCCGCTTATGAATGAGGATGTGAGGCCTTATTACCGGGATTATATCTGCGACCAGAACATCTATGGTTACCGCTCCCTGCATATTACATTTTACGATAACAGCTCCAGATCCTACATGGAGATGCAGCTTCGCACCAAAACCATGGATGATATCGCTGAGATCGGTTCTGCCAACCACATGAATTATGAAAAGCATCAGGAAACCGAACGTTCCAAACGGGATCTGATCCCGCGGGGTGAAAATATCTACTTCGATGAAGCCTATGCCAGAGGTATGCGCCTGCTGCAGTTAGACCTTTCGGAACTGGATGTGAATATGTTCGCTGCTATCAACAACAGCCTCATCAATGATGGATGTGGCTTATACCGGGGGCGACTGATTCTGCCATATGAACACCTGTCCAGGTTTCAGAATGATTTGATTGATTAAAATAGAAAGGGTTCCCTCCATCCTGTTAAAAATGCCCCAGTCAGTATGATTCATCTGACTGGGGCATTCTACATGGTTTATGTGTTCATGTTACTTTTTAAGTTCTTCCTGAACTTCTTTTTCTATTTCCTCTCGCAACTGACTGCATAATTTTTCTTTTTCTTCTGCCAGCAATTTTTCATAAATCTCCTTGCGCACTTCTTCTCTTAATTCTTCTTTTACCTCTTCTCTTACTTCTGCTTTTATTTCTTCTCTTATTTCCTCTCGTACTTCCTCTCGCACTTCCTCTCTTATTTCCTCTCTTTGCTTTCTCCGGTGAAATTCCTCATCATAATGTTCCAGAATAAACATATCAATTACCTCCTTACGGTATGCCGTTAATTCCTTCACCAATATGTTTTCATTCAGGCAACGATCTATTGCTGTTATAACTGCCATTTTTATGTCCATATGCATATTCTGATTTTCGCGTACATAATACACAAACTTGGCATATTCCATTAATGGCTGACATTTCTCCAGCAATGTCTTATTTCGGCCATAATTGATATTCAGCACTGTTGCAGTACATTCTACCGCCGGTTTTTTCCGTTAAACCATTGTAAAACACAACATATATCGGAAATGGTAACGGTATTTCTCTGGAACCATATAAATCATATCCATTTAAATCTATATATTCCTGATATAGACGTGCAAAATAGAACAATCCGCGAAGCGGCATATTGTTATTCCAGCTCGCCTGATGTTCTCCCAGAAACATTACATGATCTAAAAGAAAAGATGTGTCGTTTTTGTAAGACAGATATATCACACTTTCCAGCGTAGTAACAATCAGATCCTGCTCATCCACATATTGTGAATCATTAAGGGCATTATATAGTTGTAATAGTTTCTTTTTATCCCGGAAAATAATCCGGAATACTGTATCTTTATGTGTTCTTGAAGCAAGTAATTTTCCTGCTTTTTTATCGGAAGTAAAAATGCCTGAATGGCGGACATGTTTTTTCACACGCCTTAACTTTGCCATAGACTATACCTCCATTATATTCTATTTTTATAACATTGCAAATACTTTTTGTGATCTTTTATAGAGAAGAATTCAGCGATCGCTGAAAGGATATTTTCATATGATTTGTTACTTTATTTGTCATAACATGTTATATTTATAGAATAAAGGAGTTTGTCATAAAATGCAAATGTTATTTTTTCTTGACATTCCACTTTTTCTATGCTACTTTGTAAGTCCAAAACTCATGTGAATTTTTCTAAACAGCAATGTTTATTTTTCGTCACATCACCATCCTGGTGATGTGGCGTTTTTTTATGGAAAAGGAGAACTTATGAATCAGACGTTTATGAAAGAAAAGAAGATTTTGCCACTGGTACTGTCCATGTCTCTTCCAATGGTCTTGTCCATGCTGGTGAATTCTCTTTACAACATTATTGACAGTTATTTTGTCGCTAAGATCAGTGAAAATGCCATGACAGCACTTTCTCTGGTGTATCCTCTGCAGATTTTAATTAACGCTGTGGCCGTTGGTCTTGGCATTGGCCTGAATACTGCCGCCTCTTTTTATCTTGGCGCCCAGGATCACGAAAAAGCCGATGATGCCGCCTCCCTTGGTATGGTCTTAAGCGTGATTCATGGACTGATACTGACCTTTATCTGTATCCTGATTGTGCCATCTTTCCTGCATCTGTTTACTCAGGATGAAGCCGTAATCTCTTATGCTCTGACCTACTCCTATATTGTGTTTGCCTTTACCACCCCAATTACCATCAGTATCGCTATGGAGAAAGTATTCCAGGCAGAGGGACAGATGGTAATCACCATGACCACCATGCTTTGTGGATGTATTACCAATATTATTCTGGATCCGATCTTTATCTTTGGTCTGGGACCGGTGCCTGAAATGGGCATTGCCGGTGCTGCCTGGGCTACCGGAATCGGTCAGATCGTTCCGATGATGTTGTATTTTATCATTTATCTGAAAAAGCCTCTGCCGCTTCGCCTTCGTATACGAAAAGGTATGTTTGACCGGAAATTGTGCGGACGTATCTATGGTGTTGGAATTCCTGCTGCTCTGAACATGGCATTACCCTCGCTGATGATCACTGCACTCAATGGCATTCTGGCTTCTTTTTCTGCGGTATATGTACTGGTGCTGGGTATTTATTACAAGCTGCAAACCTTTATCTATCTGACAGCTAATGGAATTGTCCAGGGCATTCGTCCGATTGCCGGATACAATTACGGAGCCGGTGAATACAAGAGAGTCAAAAACGTATTTCAAACCGCACTGGCTCTGATTGCCGGTGTGATGCTGGCCGGAACCATCATCTGTATGATCTTTGCATCCTGGCTAATGGGGCTGTTCACATCCAATCTGGAGACCATCTCCGCAGGATGTACTGCTCTTCGTATTATTAGCATCGGATTCCTTGTTTCATCCATATCCGTTACCGCCAGCGGACTGCTGGAGGGGCTGGGACAGGGCACTCTGTCTTTGATTATCTCTTTTATGAGATATCTTCTGGTTATTGTACCGGCTGCATTTCTGCTGAGTAAAGCATTCGGTGCTGTCGGTGTATGGCATGCCTTCTGGATTGCAGAAGCCGTATCCGCATTTATCTCTTATCTCATTTACCGTAAAAAAATAGTTCAGGGATTGCTTCGATAAGCAATCCCTGAATTTTAATAGATAACCACTCTTGTTCTCTTTGGACAATTCTTATAAATATACATCAACGCATCCATCTGCAGTCTGACGCATCCGTTCGAAACAGCCTTGCTGATATTTTTGTCCACTACGTGATGGAATGCACATCCTTCCGGTACCTCCGGTGTACCTTCACCAGATGAGAAAATAATGACTGGTCCGCCATATTTTTGTGCCCCGTATCCCAGAATTTCTTTTACACCGCTGGCCGTTCTGGTACTCCATTTTCCAATACAGCACGGATAGGACTTCTGCAGCTTCCATTTGCCCTGGCTTCCCTTGTAGATATTTACCTTAAGGGTACTTTCTGATACCCAGATCAGCCAGTTGGTATTGCTGGAATACAGCTTCAGATTTACAAAATCTTCCTTTACATTTCTGGAATAGTCCTTCTTGCTGGAAACATCCAGACCGGTATACTTTAGGTAACTCCTCCTAATGGAAATCTGATGTCCGTTTTTCAGATATCCATTTACGATCTTTCCATTCTTAGATGTAACGGTAAGACTGGTTCCCTTGGCCAGTGTTACTTTTTTCTTAGCTGTCTTGTCTGTTACCGTCACTTTTTTCTTCGTCTTTACCGTATACCTTGGTCTACGGATCGACTTGACATCTTCTGAAAGTGTCTTCGCTTTAAACTGAACATCGGCTCCTGCACTGTATACTATCTTTCCCTTGACCTTTTTGTAAGCTTTCAGTCTGTACTTATAAGTTTTTCCTGCTGTCAGCTTGGTCAGTGTATGCATATATGTAGTTCTGGAAAACTTCTTTACTGCTTTGTATGTATTCGTTGTTGTGTCATACAGATATAACACATATCCGGACACATTCGTCCTCGGTGACCACCTGATCGTTGCACTCCGTTCTCCCTGGGATTGCACTCGAAAATACTTCGGTGTGTCCACCTTCGTCTTCGCTGATACCGGCACCGCCATGGCCATCAGCATCAGAACACTTAGTAACAGTATCCTGAAACACGATTTTCTTCTTTTCATAAATTTATCTTCCTCCACCTCTTACTGTTCTGTCATATTCAGTATAACATGAAACTATGTGGAAAATGTGTGAAGTTTTCCTTAATTTTGAAAATTCATTTTCCATAGCACTGATCCGTTATTTCCATACTATCTTTTGATTAATGTCACTGCCACATCGTTCACATTGGTTCCTGTAGCACCTGTCATGATCAGTCCACCAGTTTCCTGCAGTGCATGGTAAGCATCATTTTCCTGCAGCACCTGAAAGATATCTATCTTTTTTTCTGATAATAACCGGGCTGTATCCTGGTCGCTGTAACCTCCTGCTGCGTCTGTTGGTCCATCTGTTCCGTCACTTCCCACGCTAAACACTGCCGTGTCCTTCAGCCCATCTATGGCTGTTGCCGCTGCCAGTGCAAGTTCCTGGTTCCGTCCACCTTTTCCATGTCCGGTCAGGTATACCACAGTCTCACCTCCGGCAATAAATGCCAGACTTTTCTGTGTACTCTGATAGCTCTTTGCAATATCTCCAAGGAATACTCCGGCTTCCCTTGCTACACAATTCAGCTGATCTGTCAGAATCACCGCTTCATACCCCAGCTTCTCACAGGCTTCTTTTGCTGCCTGACAAAGATTACGCACACTCCCGGTAATCTCTGTCTCTACATTAGATAATGTCTTTGGTGTTTCCTGATAAAGCAATTCCATTGCCCGTTTCGACAATTGCAGCTGATATTTTTCCACTATCGCCAGAGCCTGTTCACAGGTAGAAGCATCCGGATAAGCTGGGCCTGAGGCAATCATATCCAGCGGATCACCAAGAATATCACTGAGCACGATACTGTATACCTTTGCCGGTTCACAGAGCTTTGCAAATTTCCCACCCTTTACTGCTGACAAACGTTTACGGATCGTATTCATCTCCACAATATCTGCTCCACAGGCAAGAAGCTGCTTCGTGATATCTGCCAGCTCTTCTCCTGATATCAATGGTTTTTCAAAAAGTGCAGATCCACCGCCGGAAAGTAAAAACAATACCGTATCTTCTGCCTGCAATCCAGACACCAGATCCAGTGCTGCCTGTGTAGCACGAAAAGAATTCTCATCTGGCACCGGATGTCCTGCTTCATAACAATCCATTCTCGGCAGCTCCTCTTTCACATGATCATATTTGGTTATCACCACACCTTTTTCCAGTCGATCTCCCAATATCTCTCCCGCAGTTTTCGCCATCTGCCACGCTGCTTTTCCAGCCGCCACCAGATACAGCCTTCCTGCTCCAAATGCCTTCCCATTCAATGCCTTCGCCACAGCCTCATCTGGCAGTACACGGCGAATTGCTTCTTTTACGATATCATCCGCATCTTCCCGCAATGTCATTCCTTCATTTTCCTCCATATTTAAATCTGCATTTTTCTAGTATCCTATTGTTTCTAACGTACCATATTTCCCCAGACAGAACAATTCCACTTTTTTGTAAAAATAGAAATATTTTACACTGCATTCCTTTTCTGTTATTCGTGAATTCGTTACCAACAGGCTAATGGTATGCCGTGAGTTCTTCAACTCTCGCAAAAAGAATCAGTCAGATGCAACAAAACATCTGACTGATTCTTTCATTCATGACAACAAAATTATTGTTTAAGTAATATTATATTCTTTCATTAACTGTTCACAATACTCTTTATCTTCTGTCGCTTTCTGTAAATCATCCAGGCGCTTTTCTTTCAATAATTGGGAAGTCAACATTGCCATTCTATCCATGCCTTTTTCCATGCCTTTCTCAACGCCATCATCATAAATCATCTGACCAAGTCTTGTCATTGCTACCACCTCCTTGATTTCCTGCAATTCTATTCCTTTGAGGAATTTATCTGCCAGTGTATACAAAATTGCAACTGTTTTCTCTGCAGTAACAGTCTCTCCCTGTTTTGCATAATAAATTGCTTCTTTTATTTTTTCCTTCCGGCTCTGCTTTCCAGACATCAATGGTGCAAGTGCCAGACCGGCAAAATCCTCGTCATCAAACACTTCTCCATTATTCATCTTCTCTTTTAGTCTCTTAAAAATCTTATCTGCATCATAGCCAGCCAGATAAACAGGTTCTACCCTATATGTATAGAACCCACAATTTAATTCTGTCACTGCATTTGTGATCCCTCCAGAATAAATCACATAGGTTAATACCTTCTTTTCTCTTTTGTGAGCTGTTACCGCTTCATAAGCCTCAAACCGTAGCAAATCTTTCCAATCCGTCTCCGTTGTCTGAAATTCAAAATGCACATAAAAATCCTCTGTAGTCAAAAAGGTAAAATCCATGTACATAGAATGAATCTGCAATTCAATCAGCTCTGGCGACTCTTCTGCAACAAACTCATAGCTAATTCCCAGCCTTTTCAGTATGCTTTCACGAAAATATCCAAATCCCATTTTCATGATCGCATCTTCATGTTTTGTATTTATCATAAGACACCTCATTTTTGTATACATTTGTTTTCTTATCTTTTGTGTCTTATTCTCTCTTCGGCTGTGTTTTCAATCTCTTTTTATCTTTTGTAAGCTATAATCTCGTAGCCCTCCTTAAAATCATTATAACAAAAATTATATTGGTATCCCATTATAATTTTATGAAATTTGTTTCTAAGGCTTATGATTTACACTTTACAATTTTTCAGAAAATACTTGCTTTTTTCAGCCATCGGTGTTATGATATTAAAGCTAGTTCAAAGACATCGATGCGTGGCTCAGCTTGGTAGAGCGCTGCGTTCGGGACGCAGAGGTCGCAAGTTCAAATCTTGTCGCATCGACTAATAAAAAAGAGAATCGTTCGTAAGAATGGTTCTCTTTTTTACTATTTGGTACAAAAAGTATGTACCTTCGATCTCTTCCGGCACTAACGCCGTTCGGGCGCAGAGGGCCCACGAGATCCGGGGGATCTCGGTTTTGGGCCGACCGTAGCAGAGCGAAGAGCTGCGTGCCTGTGGCATGCGTTTAGCACCGACCGAGCCGGAGGCGAGACCGCAAGTTCAAATCTTGTCGCATCGACTAATAAAAAAGAGAATCGTTCGTAAGAATGGTTCTCTTTTTTATTATTTGGTACAAAAAGTATGTACCTTCAATCTCTTCCGGCACTAACGCCGTTCGAGGCAGACACCATATATGAAGATCTGATTAAAAATGGCTTAGCTTTCTTTTAGGATTGCCCGTTTCTACTGGCTTTTCCCCACTACTTATGTTAGACTGTAGATATCAATCACGAAAAGGAGTACACTGCCATTGAATACCAACAAGTCGTCCACTTATGGCAATAAAATCATCTGGTTCGTGGCAGCACTTCTGCTGGCAGTTCTGACTATCACAGCCGTACTGAAGGGTGGCGGTGTATCACCTGGAGAATTGGCCGCAGATATTCGGAATCTATCGATTCCGGGACTTCTGCTTTCTGTCTCAGGTATGTTTGGTTTTATATTTTTTGAAGGAATGGCACTGACCGTCATTGTCCGCAGTTTAGGATATCCGGCAAAACACAGACGGGGTTTTGTATATTCAGCAGCAGATATTTATTTTTCTGCTATTACTCCCTCTGCTTCCGGCGGGCAACCGGCCAGCGCCTTTTTTATGATCCGTGATGGAATTCCCACCACTGCAGTGATGGCAGCACTTCTGTTGAATCTGATCATGTATACTATGGCGATTATCACCATTGGCCTGTTCACCATTCTGCTATTTCCGAAGATTTTTTTCAGATTTTCCCTTCCTGGCAGACTGTTTATTCTCATCGGAATCCTGACTCTGACCGGTCTGGCAGTCGTCTTTTATCTTCTTTTGCGCAGGCAGAAGCTGCTGAAAGGGTTGGCTCTTGGTATGGCATCCCTTCTGGACAGATTGCATTGTCACCGGCTTGCTGACAGAATACGCCACAAACTGGATCATGCATTGGATGAATACGGACAGTGTGTGGATCTGTTATTTGATAAAAAACATATGCTGCTAAAAGCCTATCTGCTGAACCTCTGTCAGCGATTGTCTCAGCTTCTGGTGACTCTGGCTGTATTCTGTGCCATGGGAGGCAGCCGATCCGTACTTCCAGAGTTATTTGCCACTCAGGTTTATGTGGTTCTTGGGTCCAACAGTATGCCGGTACCCGGTGCTATGGGCGTGGCCGATTACCTTATGTTGAACGGCTATATGGCACTTATGGCAAAGACAAACGCCTATCAGCTGGAGATTCTCAGCCGTGGAATTTCTTTTTATGTCTGTATGATTTTCAGTATGATCACTACTGGCATCGGTTATCTTTTATTACGAAAACAAAATCGAAGGAGAAAATAATTATTATGATTGGATTTTATGACTACACTGTAATTTTAACTTATTTATCATTGCTGTCCGGTATCTCCGGTGTCCTGGTTTGTCTGAAGGGTATTGGGCACCCATATCTGGGTATGTTCTTCCTTCTCTTTTCCGGACTCTGCGACACATTTGACGGAAAAGTTGCCCGAAGCAAAAAAGACCGTACCGAGCAGGCCAAACGTTTTGGTATTCAGATCGATTCCCTGTCCGATCTGGTGGCTTTTGGTGTTCTTCCAGCCTGTATCGGCATTGCCATGCTACGCTGCAGTCTGGAATATACCACACTGCCAAACATTCATTTTATCAGACTTCAGGAAAAACCAGTATTTGTTCAGGTGGTTCTGACTGCAATCGCCGCACTCTATGTACTTGCTGCCATGATCCGTCTTGCTTACTTTAATGTTCTGGAAGAAGAAGATCAGAACCGGGATGCCAATGGGGAAAAGATCTATCTGGGACTCCCTGTCACCAGCGCCGCCCTGGTCTTTCCAGCCGTACTGCTGCTTCATGTGTTTGTCAGCGCAGATCTGACATTACTGTATTTCTGTGTTCTGATTGTAATGGGTTTCTTATTTTTGTCCAAAATACATATTAAAAAACCACAAAACAGGGAAATTGCCCTGATGATCGCTTTTGGTGTATTTGAATTCGCCATTCTGGCTATGATATTAGTATTTACGAAACTTTAGGAGGCGGTAACCAATGACTTCTCTGGAATTTCTTTATGATACCGTGCCGGGCCGCATTCTTTTAAAGTGTCTGATTCATCCTCGTGTATCACAGATCTGCGGCCATTTTCTGGATAGTTCCCTGTCTGGTTTTCTGATCACACCATTTGCGAGGAAGAATCAGATTGTCCTGTCTGACTATCAGCTGGATGATATCCACAGTTTTAATGATTTCTTTTCCCGCAAAATTAAGCCGTCTCTGCGACCGGTGGATATGGATCCGAAGTCTCTGATTGCACCATGCGATGGCCTGCTCTCTGTATGGAAGATACAAAAAGATACTGTTCTTCCCATCAAGCAGAGCAGTTACACTCTGACAGATCTACTGCGCGATCATCGGCTGGCTGCTCGTTATGAAGGCGGCTATTGCTTCGTGTTCCGTCTCTGTGTGGATCACTATCACCGCTATAGCTATGTGGATTCCGGCAGGAAAAGTGAAAACCGTCATATTCCCGGAGTGCTTCATACGGTACGTCCCATTGCGCTGCGTGCACTCCCTGTTTTCACTGAAAACAGCCGGGAATACACACTGATTCAGACATCGCACCTGGGGACTCTGCTGCAAATGGAAGTAGGCGCTATGCTGGTAGGGCGGATCGTGAATCATCATGGTACCTGCACCGTTACCCGTGGTGAGGAAAAGGGCTTTTTCCAGTATGGAGGATCTACTGTCATTGTTCTCGTGGAAAAGGGCCGCATTACTGTGCGGGAAGATCTTCTTACTCATTCCACAAACGACACAGAGACACCGGTAAAACTTGGAGAGGTACTTGCTTATGAAAAAATGGATACAGAAGCTTCTGCCTGATTACGCCATCCGGCCTCTGATTCTGGCACTGGCTGCTAATTTTATTATTTACTTTGGGGTATCACAGCTGCGTGATCATTTGACATTTCATTCTCTGGCCCTGCCTGTGGATGACCGGATTCCATTCTTTGCGCCATTTATTATTTTCTATATTCTGGCTTATGTGCAATGGATCATTAACTATCTGCTGATTGCCAGGGAGGGAAAAGCGTTCTGTTATCATTTCATCTATGGTGATGTGATCTCCAAGCTGTTCTGCCTGGTATTTTTCCTGTTTTTTCCAACTACGCTGGTTCGCCCGGCAGTCACCGGACACAGCATCTGTGATCAGCTGATTCGTCTGGTCTACCAGATAGATGCACCGGTAAATCTGTTTCCTTCCATTCACTGTCTGGAAAGCTGGTGCTGCATTCACGCAGCCCTGCGCATGAAAAAGACACCACGCTGGTACCTTCCGATCACCATAATGATGTCTTTCTGTGTATTTGCTTCCACCCTGCTGGTGAAGCAACATGTATTCGTTGATATCTTTGGCGGTATTCTGGTATTCGAAGCAGGATATTATCTCGCCAGAAAGATAAAGTTCCGCGGACTGTGACAGCAGTTTTGCGGAACTTTTTATCATCCGACTCTCCATTTAGTACGGAACAACACTATGGAAAAAATAGCTGTGGTACAGATCCAGGTCAGCGGATAGGCCCAGCAGATCACGCGGAAATCCGGGATAATACGAAGTGCAATCGTCACATAAAGGATACGTCCTACACACCAGAACCCAAACATGCCCAGCATCGGTATCACAGACATTCCCAGGCCACGGAGAATGCCTGTGGCTTCGTGGGAAAACGTCAGAAACAAATAGAAGATCGTTACTGTCCGCATGAATACTACACCATATTCTACTGATTGTGGTTCTGAGGTGAAGATTCGAATCAACTGTGGTGCCAGCAGATACATACCAATCCCCATGACTACCGCCATCCCCATACTGACCACTGTTCCGAGAAATGCCCCTTTTTTGGCACGCTCCACTTCACCGGCTCCCAGATTCTGACTTACAAAAGTGGAAAGCGCATTGGAGATGCTGAGGATCGGAATAAAAACAAAGCCTTCGATCTTGGAATGTGCTCCCATTCCCGACATGGCAAATTCCCCAAAGGCATTGATATTGGCCTGCACTACGATATTTCCGATACTCAGAGCCGAATTCTGAATACCGGCCGGCAATCCCTGATACAGCACCCGCTTCATCATTGGGCCATCATATCTTAGCTTGCTCAGATAAATCCTCATATATCCTCCGGTTCGCTGCATACGTATCAGGCACAGGATTGCTGAGAGCCCCTGAGATACCACCGTAGCCAGTGCTGCTCCTGTAACGCCCATATGCATACCGGCTACCAGCACCAGATCCAGAATTACATTCACCACAGAAGAAATGCACAGATAATACAGTGGGTGCACACTGTCTCCCACAGCTCTCATAATGGCCATAAAGATATTATATAAAATAATCATAGAGATCCCGGCAAAATAAATGCGAAAATATGTAACAGAATAAGGCAATACATTCTCCGGGGTCTGCATCCATACCAGAATCGCCGGTGTGAAGATCACCGTAACAATCGTAGCCAGAATACTGGCTGCCACCCCAAAAAGCACATTCGTATGGATCGCCTTTGACACATTCTGATGATCCTCAGCTCCAAAATACCGTGAAATCACCACACCTCCTCCGATAGAGATTCCATTAAAAAATCCAACTACCAGAAATGTCAGACTGCCACCGGCACTGACTGCCGCAAAAGAGGCATTATCCGCATAATTTCCAATTACCCAGGCATCTGCCACATTATAGAGCTGCTGTAAAAGCTGTCCCAGCATCAACGGAAGGGTAAATGCCCACAATCCTCCTGCCACAGAGCCCTCCGTCAGATTCACTGTTTTCTCCTTCGTTTTACCCATTCCTTCCCTCCATCATACCCAAAAGGTATCATATAACCTTCAATTTAAATATTTCACAAAAAATCTGTTCTATGCTATGGTTAGAGACAGATGAGGTGTTGCAATCCTCTCAAAAAATATAAAATACACTCTCCGGGGCCATCGAAAGATGGCTCTACTTATTTGCAAAACAACCAAAGCGTGATAAAACAGCATGACCATACACTTTCTTTTGGGTATGATCATGCTGTTTTTTCCTCAGATCCATCCTCGGATATCTTACATTTGCCTTAATAAAACATCTGACGATGCTTATACTGTGTCAGCTTGATAATTCCAATCAATGGGATCCAACCGGACAGGTATCCCAGCACCTTCACTTCATCCGGGCTGCGATTCTCAAATTTACTGTATATCGTAGTAAAACTGCTTCCCAGGCAAAGAATCGTCAACAATGTCTCCAGGATTCCTCCAATATTGCTGATCCTGGAAACTACCAGTGTCAGTATTGGCCAGAATCGGAACAGATCTGTGGAAATATCTTGTCCAATCAGATATAATCTGGTCATTCCTGCAGCATCTCCTGTCACTTCTGCCAGTGCATAATATCTCAAAATCGGGATCCAGGCCATCCATGCATTGCGATAATTGCACATCTGATATAACCAGTACAGTTCCAATGACTGCCAGACATACCAGGCCAGTGCAAACACTCCACATACCAACCCAACCATCAATGATGTGATCCCTGCCAATAATGTTATAAATAATGTAATCATCTTCTCACTCCAGTCTCACGTTGCTGTTTCTCTCACGCAGGGCAACCTTTTTTGTCTGCTTTCATTCTAACACAAGATGGCATAAAATCACAGTACTGTACACGATTTTATTCTTTCAAAGATATTCCATTCTTTTCCAGCAATTCTCTTAATTTCTTCACCTGTTCTTCCGCTTTATCAGCCCTCTTTTTCTCGTATTCCGTATTTTTTCGTTCTTCTTCACGTCCCTCTGCAATTCCTTCTGCCCGAGTTGTTTTTATGGTGCTTTGCAGATCCATCCGGTAACGTTCACGTGCCTCACACTGCAGACGTACCGTTTCTTTTTGGGTTAATTCGTGAAGTTTTAAAACTGCTTTTTTTATCGATTCAGACTGCTCAGCCAATTTCATCAACTCCTTCCATGTTTGGGCTTTAAAGACGCTGGCCCAGTAATATAATGATGTGTGTGTTTCTTCTTCGCTTACTTTATCAAGATAAGATAAATCTAGCACGCGCAGAATGAATTTACCAGTGAATTCATAACCGCTCTTTCGATTCAGCAGAGCATATTCATTATAAAATGCTGCATCTGCCGGAAGTGGCGTTTTATTTAAGATTCCGATATGGACCGATGGCTTTATATTCGTATAGTCTTCTCCCTGCTTCAGATCGGTAAACATCTTACAGAGGTAAAATACGGATCGATCTGTCCAGTTACTGATGTCTCCCATCTGCATTTCAATATTGATCTGGCGATCCCCATTTAATATTACCCGGATATCCAGGATGCATGTCTTTTCTGTGATGGCATCGCCAAGAATGATGGGATTGATCACTTCACAGGACAGTATCTCCCGCTGCAACTGATGCCAGAAATTCTTTCTCGTGCGCTGTCTGCTTCTGCGCCTCCTTCTACTCCTGAGAAGTACGGCTATCTGGATGGCCTGTATCCGGCTTCTGCTACACTTCTCTTATTCTCTGGTTTTACGGTTTCTTGAAAGCATAAGATTTCTGAAATGTAATAGAAACTCAGATAGTGCGATGCACTTTGAACTGAAAAAATATGCTTTTTTTATTGTATTTCTTTCGCATCATTTTGTCAATATGTATCTTCTCTTTTTATTTCATAATGTCATATTTTTATAATTCACAAGGTCTATATTTACAAAAATGTATTACCGCAACACCTACCGTTTTACCGAATCAGGCAAGTCCCCTGCTTTCAATGCACAGAACAAAAGCAAGTAGGCTGGAAGTACCGTGACCGGCCTTTCACCGGCAAGAGTGATCATCTTTGCCGAATGTACTGTATCGCTACTGTACACAAAAAGAGACCGCTCTGCCACGGTCTCATGGTTTTGCGGTCTCTTCTTTTACTTATTCACTTTTTCGGGAACGCCTGTGATTAACGCTCTTTTCTTTTTCTGTAAACAACTGCTGTGCAGCCTGCCAGAACGGCCATTCCCAGAAGCAGCCAGTAGATCATCATGTTGGTGTCATCACCGGTCTTTGCTGCGGTAGATGACTTGGTGGATGTGGAGGAATCAGATGTCGCAGATGACTTTTCAGTCGTCTTTTCTGTTGTATCTTCTGTCTCCTCTAATCCTCCTTCTGGAGCAGATAATGCTTCCAGAGGGTTGATGATGGTTGCTGCTGTATCCGTAGCTGTAGTCGGATTGATACCTTTCTTACAGTTATCGGAATATGCTGGTGCGCCATATCCTTCCAGATGTGCATTTGCTGCAACGATCGGCTGGTTATTGGCATCCAGTTCTGCTACGTAGTACGTAGTATTGGCTGTGTTATCCAGTTCGTTAAATACGGTATTTCCAGATGTTGCATTGGAAATTGTGATCGTATTAACTGCAATCGGTGTGCCACTGAATGATGCATTGTCATACAGACCTACCTTGATTGCTGCATTAACACCAGATGTCGGTGTCTTGCCATCGCTGGTAGTGATCATCTTGGTTACGGTAATGGAACCTTCCATTGCTCCGTTTCCATCGTCTGGTTCCGGTTCGATCGGCACCGGATCAGTCTTGCTGCTGTCACCAGGCTGTGGGTTGTTCGGATCTTCACTGGTTCCTGTTGCAAATGCTGTGTTGAACAGTTTGTTTCCTTTCACTGTTCCGTCACCAGCCATTACCAGGTAGGAAGCCTTGATATCCACAGAGGTCTTTGGTGCCAGTGTTGCGATCGTAGCTGTGCTGCCATCTACGGTGTACTTGCCATCTGCAGATGCTGCAATGGTGATGCTGCCCTTCGGTGAACCAGCGTCCAGAGTAGGTACGTCATTTACTACGATGTTGTTTAGTGTGATGTTACCTGTGTTTTCCACATGAATGTTGAATTCAATTGTGTCACCCACACGGTATCCGTTTACATCCTTGCCATCAATGGTGATGGTGGAGCCCTTGGAGGTTACGGTCTTGGTAACCTGAAGAGCAGAGGACTTATCATCTGTCGGAACTTCCTTCTTATCCTCATCAGATGGTTTTGGAACATCTTCTGGATCTTCTGGTACATCCCCAGTTGCTGTTGCTACATTGACGATAGTAGATCCGAGATCTCCTTCTTTTACTGTATAAGTATAAGTTACAGATTTCTCTTCAGCTACATCCAGTTCTCCGAGATCAAAGCTGTTGTTGTCTGCAATTACAATACCTTCCAGGCTATCGGCAATCTTAACATTTGTGAGTTTAATATTACCAATATTTTTTACGGTTACCTGATAAGTAATGACATCATTCAGTGATGCTTTACTGGTCACATCCTTCACCGTTCCATCTTTTGCTACAATTGATGTTACGCTCTTAGTTACTTCCAGTTTTGGATCTTCCACAGTATTTTCTGTTCCACCACTTTCACCTGGTTTTTCCGGGTCTTCTGGATCTTTGCCAACTGCTGCGTTGCTGATGACATTGCCCTTATCAGCTTCCTGTACCAGATAATCGTATTCGATCACGACCGGTGTTGCTTTTTCTACGTTATAAGCCTTCGCCGGTAATTCTGCAACTGTAAATGTTGTTTTATTACCATCCTGAGTATATGTTACACCATCTGCAGTAATATTAGAAATCGTTCCAGCCGCTGTTAATGTATCTTCGATCTGAAGATTCTTGATGGTCTGATTTCCAGTATTTGCTACTGTAATTGTGTAATGGATTGCCTCTCCAACCTTGAACATACCACTTTCATGAGTGCTCTCGCTGGCTGTCTTACTCAGGGTATAACTTCTTTCTGATTCTTCTGTAGTTACGGTCTTTTCATTCTCAAAAGTCTTACCTCCATCGAATGTAGCTTTTACTGTATTTTTGAAGAATCTATTTACAATATCGGCTTCTGTAATTGTGTAAGTTGCTACTGCAGTAACTGTCTCGCCAGGAGCAACATTGGATTTAACCAGTATGTTTGGTGTATTCGCATCTGCCCCTTCAATAGTAACACCATCTAATTCAGTAATAGTAATTGTCTTTGCTTCATCATAGATATTGGTTACACTGATAGTAAAGCTTACTGTTTCACCAAGCTTATAGGCATATCCATCAGACTGTTCGTCATCTTTCCTTACTACTAAGTTAGGCTCTACCGGTTCTTCTTCTGTTCCATCTGTCACAGTCAAAGTACCGACCGTTTCATTTATGATGTAATTGCTCTTTTTAGCAGTATAAAGTGTTTCTTCGTCTGCTGACTGAACTGCAGCTTCCTCTTCAGGTGCCCAGGTGATTTCGTAAGTGTTTGCACTGGAGCCAACATAAGTCTGAGATCCAGTAGTTACGAAACCTGCGGTTTCACCGTTTACAAGGCCAGTCATGGTACCGTCTGCTGTGAGGGCTGTTCCATCATAAACTTTGTTTTCAGTTGGGGTAACTACTTCTACTAATTTTGGAGTTACTTCAATCTTCAGTCCATCGATCTGTACAGTCTCGTATCCCGCCTTGCTTACCCTTACGGAGATTCCTTCAAGTGTTCCGGCATCTGTCCGGCTCGGTGCTTCCTCGCTCCATTCGCCGTCCCCTACCTTGTACTCGATCTTGGATCCTCCTGCTGCTCCGCCT
>Ga0129315_1000280_pt1 | contig 50423 bp, 53 predicted proteins | sample Cm827metagenome_FD_94432 | JGI IMG/M metagenome (GOLD analysis project Ga0129315, IMG submission 94432) | Eastern black-and-white colobus group fecal microbial communities from Wisconsin, USA - Cm827 metagenome | ecosystem: Host-associated > Mammals > Digestive system > Large intestine > Fecal... | reverse complement strand
CGAGGCGGTTCCCGGAGAAAATCTTGAAGACACCGAAGGAAATCTTGATCTTTCATTTGGATACGGAAAAGCATTATGGGAGTTACACCTTCTGTCCGAAAAATATCCTTATGCAAAAGAGCGAAGAAGCTACGAGGAATTGCTGGCAGAAATTGAGGATCGGCTAGAAAGGTACCAAGCGCCTGAAACAGTGAAATCATATTTCAGGAAAGTTTCCAACCGTCTGAATGGCTTGGTAAAGGATGATAAAACCTTTAGCTTGATACATTATGATTTTGAACCTGATAATGTATTGTTTGAAGAGAAATCCGGTAAGTTCGGAGTTATTGATTTTGATGATGCCATAAGGTGCTGGTACGCTCTTGACGTGGTCAGAGCACTTGACGCTATGGATGATGTGGTTCCTGAAGAAATGGTGGAGGAAGCCGTATGCTCATTTATGAAAGGATATAGAAGTGTTAAAAACTTTTCGGATGATCAGTGGTCTACTATGTCGCTCATGCGAGAATTAGTGCATCTGCAGGAGTATTCCACAATTTTATATGTCCTGTCAGAAAGTGTTGATGATGAGCCAGACTGGATGATTTCATTAACAGGTAGGTTAAAGGAAAAACTTGTAAGTATTGAGCAAAATATTGAGTGTTATAGATAGAAATGAAAATTGATATTTTATTTACACCATAGAACTGGACAAACTTCCAATTTAATTATTAGAGTTTTAAGAAACAATCTTATTATATTAAGAATTAATATCAGGAGGTTATATTAGTGTATAAAGAAGGAGTTTTAAATTTAGTTCCTATTTTATATTTTATTGTTCCTATCATTTTAGGATTAATTATAGGTTTTTTTATTAAAAAACTTACTTTATCCAAAATAATAATATATTCACTACTGACACCTATTTCTATAAGCATAGTTTATCTTACAATTATATTTTTTATTTTCAATTCAACTGAATCTGAATTTCAATTACTTACAATTTTATTTATATGGAATTCATTTTTAATTTTTATTTCAAATATAATTTATTTATGTTTCTATAAGCTATATATTTATATCAAAAAAGTGTAAATTAATTTTTAGTGTATCAATAACTAAAGCCCAGCAAATTTTGCTGGGCTTTTCAATTTAGTATATTATACAAGTATGTAACATATTCTTTATAATTTTATACTCTATGTTTCTGAAGTAGACCTACCTTGCCTATTACTTATTCATTTATTAGCTCTTATCTATTACTTAAAACTAGTTGTCTCCAAAGACTTTTTTCCTTAGTTCTAGACCTGCTTTTGTAACTGCAACTCCTCCAAGAGCTGTTTCCCTTAGTGAAGGTGGTAAGCTTCTTCCTACTTTATACATTGCAGATAAGGCATCATCAAAAGGTATCTTAGATTCTACTCCTGCCATAACTAAATCTGCTGTACATAATGCACTTATGGCTCCTGATGAATTTCTTTTTGCACATGGAATCTCAACTAAACCAGCTACTGGATCACAAACAAGTCCTAATATATTTTTAAATACTATTGCCCCTGCATCTAAAGACATTTTAGGTGTACCACCCATCATTTCAACCACTGCTGCTGATGCCATTGCTGCTGCAGAACCACATTCTGCTTGACATCCTCCTTCTGCTCCTGCAAAGGTAGCATTTCTTCCAATTATCATCCCCACTGCTGCTGATGCAAATAATGCCATTACTAATTCATCATCAGTTTTTTCAAGTTTTTCCCCTGCTGTTAATATAACTGCTGGAAGTATTCCACAGGAGCCAGCTGTTGGACAAGCTACTATTCTCCCCATAGATGCATTAACTTCTGAAGATGATAAAGCCATTGCCATAGCTAAAACCATAGTCTCTCCAGTTAATGTTTTTCCTTTTTTTAAATATTCTTGAAGCTTATATGCATCTCCACCTATAAGCCCACTAACAGAATAAACTTCCTTTTCTCTTGCTTCTGTTGCTCCACTTCTCATGGCTTCTAATGTTTTATGCATTTTCTTTAAGACTTCTTCTCTTGATACTTCTCTATCTTCCATTTCTCTTCTAATAGCATATTCACTTAAAGAAATAGAGTTTTCTTCACATATTTTAATAAGTTCTTCTCCAGATCTTGCTATGTCCAAACTACTCACCATCCTCTATTTTGTTAATAAGTATAACTTTTTCTATTCCTTCTACTTTTTTAATTTCTTCAATTAAATCATTAGATATCTTGCTATCTACTTCAAAAGTCATAGTTGCATTTTTCCCTTTTTGACTTCTTCCTAAAGTTAAGAATGCTATATTAACATCGCTATCATATAAAATATTAGTAACCTTAGCTACAGTTCCTGGGATATCCTTATGAGAAGTTATTATAGTAGAATATGTTCCAGTAAACTTAACTTCATTTCCGTTAATCTCAACTATTTCTATATTCCCTCCACCAATAGATGAACCTATAACTTCGCATTCCTTTCCATTCTTAAGCTTCATTAAAAATTTAACTGTATTAGGGTGATAATCTCCTAAATCTACATCTTTAAAAGTAATCTTTATTCCTTTTTCCTTTGCAATTTCAAGAGAATCTCTAAGCCTTTCATCTGAAGGCTCCATTCCCATTATTCCAGCAACTAAGGCTCTATCTGTTCCATGACCCTTATAGGTTTTCCCGAAAGATCCATGTAATAAAAATGTAACTTCAACTACTTCATCACCAGCTATAGTTCTTGCTACTTTTCCCAGTCTTGCAGCCCCTGCAGTATGTGATGATGAAGGTCCAATCATAATTGGACCTAATATATCAAAAACGCCCATGCTACTCATGATTTGTCTCCTTTAGTATAAATTAATTTTAATACCCTCATTATATAAGGATATATCTAAAATATCTATATTATTTAAAAAGTTTAATTAAACTTGTATTGTATATTTTAATTAAATAAGGACTATTTTTAAAATACAACTTATATTTTTTTCTATTCTTTTGAAACTCAATAATAGTTATATTTTCATTTGACTTTATAAGATTAATCTTATCTATTTCATCTTTTTTATACTTAATAGTATTTTTATCTTTAATAACTTCTAGTTGATTTGTATTAATATTATATGCACAACTTGATAATAACCTCTTTCCATAAATTATTAATGCTATAATAAATATTAATAAAACTATTTTAATACTATTTTTTTGCTTGGAAATAAAATTGAAAATATTAAGATAGAAACAAATATAAAATAAAACATTAAAATTACCCCTTGAATTATTATAGTCAAACAATATCGCTTCTTTATTAAGTTCTAATCGTAAATCCTCTAGCTTTTTTCTTTCGCTAAATAATAATCCTACTATGTTTAATGAATAAACTTTTCCACTATAGGTTAAAACCCCCAATACATATTCATCATAATAGACACTTCTTATTTCTTCTCGGTTTATAGTTATTTTTTTAAATTTTCTTTTGTAAACTAATTTTTCTTCATCTAAAAGTATAATATCCTTATGATAATCATCTTTTAAAATCATAAATTCTCCATTTACTATTTTTTAATTATTTTATTTGCACTTTTATTTTAACATATTTGTATTTAATTCCCAATTAGTTATTATTACTAATAAAATAAAAAGCTACTATTTATAAAAATTAATTTCTAAATAGTAGCTTAATTGTTAAACTTTATTTATTTTTAGTATTTATAAAAATCACTGCCACCAATAAATTCTCTTAAAATACTGTTAGTAGGAACTAAATCCTTATCTATTTCCTTAAAGAATCCTAAAAATGCCTTAAGACGACTTGCTAGTAAATAAACTTTACTATCAGGTTGTATCTTCTCTAATTCTTCTAAAGCATATTTCTTTAATACACATAACTCATAAACTAAAGTTGAATTAAACATAACATCTGCTTCCTCTTGGAAAATAAAAATATTTTTCCCTTCTCCTCTTCTAATGGATGGCCACATTTTTAAAGTTTCTTCTGCACCATATCCTCTTGATAAATAATCTCTTACTATTCTTCTCACTCTTCTTATATCAGTAGTTGCAATTCTATTATGATTATCAAGATTCAATTGTGTTAAAGCTGATATATATATCTTAAACTTTTGCTTATCTAAAATTGATTCTGTTAACATTGGATTTAAACCATGGATTCCTTCAATTAAAATTATTCCATTGTTAGGTAGTTTAAGCTTTTTCCCTAACCATTCTCTTTCTCCTAGTTTAAAATTAAAGCTTGGAATTTCTACTTCTTCACCTTTTAATAGACTACTTAAATGAGAATTAAATAATTCTAAATCTAATGAATATATACTTTCAAAATCATATTCACCATTTTCATCCTTAGGTGTATGCTCTCTATCTACAAAATAGTCATCTAATGATATAGGAATTGGAATATATCCGTTTACTCTTAATTGTATAGATAATCTATTTGCAAAGGTAGTCTTTCCTGAAGAACTTGGTCCCGCAATTAATACCACCTTAGTTTCTTTTCTTTCATTTATCATATCTGCAATTTGAGCTATTTTCTTTTCATGAAGTGCTTCAGATACCATAATTAAGTCTCTAAGTTCATGATTTTCTACTTTATCATTTAAAGAACCAACTTCACCAACACCAATAATATTTAACCATTTTTCACTTTCCATAAAAATTTGAGAAAGCTTTCTATTTTCTTTAAACTCTGGAACCGCCTCTAAATCTTCTCTCTTTGGAGACATTAATATAAAACCTGGATCGTAATATATTAGATCAAAAGCCTTTATTACTCCTGTAGCAAATGCCATTTGCCCATAGAAATAATCATATCTACCATCTAATTCATACAAACTTACATTTTCAAAAGAGACATGCTTAAGTAAAGATACCTTATCTTCCATTCCATATCCTTTAAATATTTCTATAGCTTCTTCTCTCTTCTTTTTAATTTTATGAATAGGAATATCTCTATTTATAAGTTCTAACATTCTTTCTTTAATTCTTTTTAAATCCTCTTCATTTAAAGCTTCTTCCTTATGAATTTCTCCAAACACTCCTTCTCCTATGCTATGTTCTATAGTTATAGCTGAGTTAGGAAATAAATCTAAAGCTGCTTTAATAAAAATAAAATTTAATGTTCTATTATATATTTTATATCCTATTGAACTTTTTACATCACAAAAATGTACAAGTTCTATGCTTCCATCCTCTTCTATAGGCTTAAAAAGCTCATAGTATTCTCCATTTAATCTACATAAGGCAATATCATAAGGATTAATTTTTAAGATATCATTTAAAAATTCTTTATAGGTAATTCCCTTATCTATTTCATATTGCTTTTCCATATAGTTTATTTTGATTTTGCTCATGTTTACCTCCGTAATACCCTTTTAAGTTGCCATTTTAAAATCTCTTATCTAATATTATATACTCATTAAGTAAAATTACTACATACTTATTTGCAGAAGTATAAAAATTATTATAAAACAAATAATACTTATGCGAGGTGTTAAAATGTTTATTGTATTGTTAAGAACAGTGTTCCTTTATGCCTTAGTTATTCTAGTTATAAGGCTAATGGGAAAAAGACAAATTGGAGAACTACAACCTTATGAATTTGTAATTACTATTATGATTTCAGATCTAGCAGCTCTACCAATGCAAGATACTAGATTACCTTTAATTTTAGGTGTTATACCAATAGTAACTTTATTATTTATAAAAACTATTTTGTCTTTATTACAACTTAAAAGTCAAAAAGCAAGAAAAATCCTTGAAGGAGAACCCTGTATTTTGATTGCTAAAGGTAAGATAAGATATGAAGCATTAAAAAAACAACAAATTAATTTAGATGAACTTATGGAAGAAATTCGCCTTGCAGGGTATTTTGATTTAAGTGAAATAGAGTATGGAATATTAGAAAATAACGGAAAGATGTCTTTTCTTACATCTAATAATAGTTCTTCCTCTAGTAATTCAAGTAGTTCTAACAGTTCAAGTAAGCAAAAGCCAAAATTACCTATAATCTATGTACTAGATGGAGAATTAAATAGAAATTCTTTAACTTCTTCTCCTAAAGGCGATGAATGGATAATAAATGAATTAAAAAAACATAAGGTTAATTCAATTAAAGATGTGTTAATTGCAATGACTGATACAAATGGTAAATTTATATATCAACTTCATAAAGATAAGGGAGGAAATTAATGAAAAATACTTATATATCTATTTTCCTTTTTATAGCCTTAGTTGTAGGATTGTTTTTCTTAAATAATAAGTTCGTAAGTTTATGTAATGAAGTTATTATAAGATGTGATGATATTGAAGAGTTTTTAAATTCTTATGATGAAGATAATGCTTATGATTATTCTGTAGCTTTAATTGACTTAATAATTGATGAAGCTGATGTCCCTGCTATATATTTAAATCATGTGGATTATGATATGTTAAAAAATGATGCTTTGAAGTTATCTCTTTATATTAGGGGTGATGATAGGGCTGAATCTTTAGCAACTCTTCATTCTCTTCGTTCAACAGCAGAACACTTACGAGATCTACAAACTCCAAACATAAAAAACTTGTTGTAATGAATAAATAACATAGTGCTTGTTCCGTCGCAGGCTCCAAGTCACCGCACTATGTTATTTATTCATTCTAAAAACTGAAGGAAATAATTCTTCGTTCCTCAGAATTATGAACATATCATGTTAACTTAAATATTCATTTACCTTGATATTAAGTTATAAGTATTGTGACCTTGCAAGCTCCAAGTCACCACAATACTATCTCTCTCTTTCATTAGATTTATATAAAGTGAAGGTAATAATTCCTCGTTCCTCGGAATTATGAACATATCTTGTAATTTTAAATATTCTTTTACTTAAATATTAAATTTTAAGTTTGTGACCTCGCAAGCTCCAAGTCATCGCAGCATTATATTCATACTTTTTCTAAATAGCTAAAGGTAATAATTCCTCGTTCCTCGGAATTATGAACTTATCTTGAACTTTTGGTACTATTTATATCTATAAAAACGGTTATTTTGATTATATGTAAATCCAAACTTTTTATAGAAGTTATGGAGTCCACTTGTAGCAATCAACCCAATAATTGCACCTTCTATACAATTATTATTAATATAATTCATTATTTTTTCCATAATTAATGTTCCAATTTTTTGTTTTTGGTATGATGGATTTACCATTATATCCTGTATATAAAAAACTGTACCTCCATCTCCAATAATTCTTCCAAACCCAACTATATTACCTTTCTCTTCTGCACAAACACAATAAATTGAATTATTTAAACCTTTTTTAATTTTCTCATGTTCTAATATATTCCATCCAATAGAATTTCTTAATTTAATGTATTCTTCAACTGTTGGTTTTTTTTCAATTATAACAACCTTACTCATCTTATAACTTCCAACCTTTCGCATTATGAATCTATATGTTTTACAAGTATTGGATAACTATAACACATTTTTATAAATATAATATTATTTATTCTTAAAAGAGGACATCTTCTTAATTTTAATTCTATATTAATTTTAATATTCTTAAATATAGGTGGAATACTATAATTATAATTGGATGGTGATTAATTGTGAAAAAGTTATTATTTATTTGTCTACTACTTAGTAATTTAATTATTTCTTTCCCACTCTCTACCTTTGCTATTGAACCAATTAATAATGCTAAACAAGGTCTACATTCAGAATATACTCCTAGTGAAGGTTCTGTTGAAGAGCTATACAAAGATATTATAGTAACACTTCTTGAGCCTGTAATTAGCAATGAAGTTACATCTCACTATGGAAGACCACTTCAATATGATTTATTTAGTATAGATTTTCTAAGCATAGAAAGACCTAATTATAGATCATTCACATTTGTAATAAAACTTCAAATTAGCCCCTTTGTTGGTGCCTATAATACAATAGGTATTGATGAAATCATTATAAGGATAAGTCCAGGAGAAACTAAAGTTGAAGAATTTAAACATATAAAAAGCTTTCCTATTCCCCCTTGGTTAAAAGGCTATTACAAAGACTTGAAATATGTTTAATATAATCATTTAAACTATATATTTTTTATGAAAATTATTTCTAAAGGTTCATTAGGTAATAAAAGACTGCCAGAGTCCTTATATCCTAATTTTCTATAAAAATGCTGTGCTTCTTCATTAGATAAGGTGGATGTCATAAGAAACTCATAACCCTTTTTCTTCATTTCATTTTCCCAAAATAAAACTAATTCTTTGCCAATGCCATTATTTCTATAGTTTTCATTTATATAAAGCATATTCATAAAAGGAGTATTGTCCCCAAAATAACTATACCTTAGCCAGCCTATAATTTTGTTATCTTCATCACTTGCTATTATAATTTCTTTTTCCTTTAATTTATTTTCTATTAATTCCTTAGATACATGTCCATCATTATCAAGCATAAATTGAAAGTTTACTTCACTTCCATATTCAATCTTCATTATTAACACTCTCACTTCTTAATAATCAATTTTATAAGTATGTCCCTTTTAATAATTTCATTATTTTAAAAGCATTACTATAATAAATATTAATGCTATCATTACAGGTGGTATAAAGAAAAATAAAAGTATTAGTCTACCAATTTTACTTGCAAAATTAATAGTACTACCCATACCATTTCTTCTCTCAACAGATTCAGATGGATCATCTGGATTATAATAAAATATTCCTAACTTCCAATACTTAGAATCATTATTTTTATTCATAGACTTCACCTCTATAATAAGTTTTCACTATCTTTTTCCCATATCTATTATTCCATCTATTTTACTTTCAAGTCTATTTAATCTAGTATACAATTCTTTAATATACAGTGCCTGCTTCTCTTCCTGTTCCTTTAATTTATTAGGTATATAATATACAATGTTAAATATTATAAATATAACTAATAAAATTAATATTATTGTAAAAATATTTATCTCCATTCCAACTTCCCTTTCTATTATATCTTTCATTCACATCTTCTTAATTGTAATTTCACCCTAATCTACGAAAACAGTTATTTCATTAGGAATTTCAAAACCTTCCAGTGCTTTTATTTATTGCCTACATAATCAAGATAACAATACCTATTACTATCAAGATAACTCCTATAACATTTCTTATAAATCCTAAGAAATTATCTAATTCTGAAAAGTTATGTTTTATTATATATTCCTTATGCCAATTAGTTTTTTGCAAAAATATACATATTAATCCTACACTGATAAATAAAAATCCATACCACATATAATTCTCCTAAACAATTAATTTTTATATTTTCCAAATGACAAGCACCCTATTGTTACTGCTGAAAAATCAATTACTGTTCTTAAAATTAAATCTAATATGTTGGCATCAAAAACTAAAGGCATGAAAAAATTAAATAATGTTAAATTTAATCCAAATAGCAAACAACCAAGAATTAATGCTCTTTTTATAAAATTTTCTTGCTTAACATATTTATTAATCCAAATTAACGTACAAGCAATTACAAAGCCTGTTAATATACACCAACCTAGTGTTTCTATTTTTTTAGAACTAAATGATGAGTAAATGCCAAAGATAAGGTATTGAATAAGTCTTCCTACAATAAAAGATAATATTATACTTATTAATGGAATGATGTTATATCTACTTTTATTATTCTTAATTGAAGGCTTATTTTCTCCTAACATAAGACCTAACATTATCCCCATAACCACCAAAGCTAAACCATCAGCAGCTGGATAGGTTATTCTGTCAATTGGTGAAACATGTGGCAATGGCTCTAGAAGATAAACAATCCATATAAAACAGCAAAATAATCCATATTTAAGACCTTGTATAACTTTATTACCTGATAACTGATTACCTATTAGTAAAAACATCATAGATATAAATGAATAAGCGAAAAAACCATATATTGAAAATACCAATGGAAGAGTTCCATTTTCAACAAAAATACTAGGCAACAAAACATTTTGACTTCCTGGCGGAATTAATACTTGTCCTATAATTCTAAATATAGTAGTGATAGCACCTATTATAAAAATTTTAAATATTGTTTTCATCATACTACCCTCACAATATAATAATTTATTTATGCATAATCTTAATGATAAATTTCTATTTTTTAAATACCAATTAATAATTGTAAATATTAACCACATAATAATTATAGCATAATCACATTTAAAAATTCTTATTTTTATACTTTTTATTCATTATTATTGAATATTATTATACTCTTTTCTGTATAATTTCATTAATTATATCCTTATTCAAACAAATATACTACATAATTATAAGTATATTTTTATATTTGATAGGATTATTCACTAAATATACATTATTTTTGCATAAATATTAAAATAGTTGTTGCATATTTATACCTTCGAGCGTATAATTATTAACATAGTTTAAAAAGTGGTTTTTACTTACTACTAAAAAGAGGGGGCTATTAAATATGAAAAAATACAATAAAGTTGTGCTAGCTTATTCTGGAGGCCTTGATACTTCAATTATCATTTCTTGGCTTAAAGAAAACTATGGTTGTGAAGTAATTGCTGTAGTTGGAAATGTTGGACAAAAGGATGAGCTTGTTGGCTTAGAAGAAAAGGCAATTAAAACAGGAGCATCTAAATGCTATATTGAAGATTTAACTAGGGAATTTGTAGAGGATTATATCTTTCCTACTATTCAAGCTAATGCAATTTATGAAGGTAAATATCTACTTGGTACTTCCTTTGCAAGACCTATAATTGGGAAAAGACTTGTTGAAATAGCTTTAGTTGAAGGTGCTGATGCTATATGTCATGGTTGTACTGGAAAAGGAAATGATCAAGTTAGATTTGAATTAGCTGTAAAGGCTTTTGCACCTGATATGGAAATTATAGCTCCTTGGAGAATTTGGGATATTAAATCTAGAGAAGAGGAAATTAAATATGCTTTAGATAGAGAAATACCTATATCTATAAGTTATGAAACAAATTATAGCAAGGATAAAAACCTATGGCACTTAAGTCATGAAGGTTTAGATTTAGAAGATCCTGCTAATGAACCAAATTATAGAAAAATATTAGAGCTATCCAATACCTTAGAAAAAGCACCTAACACACCAACTTATATTACTTTAAAATTTAATAAAGGTATTCCAGTTGCTTTAGATGGTGAAGAATTAGATGGTGCTACATTAATAGAAAAACTTAATAAAATTGGTGGAGAAAATGCCATAGGAATAATGGATATGGTTGAAAATAGATTGGTGGGAATGAAATCAAGAGGTGTATATGAAACACCTGGTGGAGCTATTCTTTACAAAGCTCATAAAGATTTAGAAGAACTTTGCTTAGATAAAGAAACTTCTCATTATAAAGAAGTTATATCTTTAAAATTTGCAGATTTAGTATATAACGGTCAATGGTTTACTCCACTTAGAGAAGCATTATCTGCTTTTATAGATAAAACTCAAGAAACTGTAACTGGAGAAGTTAAATTAAAATTATATAAAGGTAATATTGTTAATGCTGGTATGACATCCCCTTATTCATTATATAGTGAAGAATATGCTACTTTTGGAGAAGATGCTGTTTATAATCAAAAAGATTCTGCTGGATTTATAAATTTATTTGGACTACCTATTACAGTAAGATCAAAAATGCTTGAATCTTTAAAGAAAGCTGGTAAATAATTATGAAGCTTTGGGGTGGACGTTTTGAAAAGGGAGTTAATTCTTTAGTTAATGATTTTAATTCTTCAATAAGAACTGACTCTAGAATGTATAAAGAAGATATTTTAGGTAGTTTAGCCCATGTAAAAATGCTTGGTAAACAAAATATAATTCCAAAAGAAGATAGCGAAAAAATAGTAGCAGGCTTAGAAACAATATTAAGTAGATTAGAAAACGGAGTAATAAAAATAGATGAGGCTTCAGAAGATATTCATAGTTTTATTGAAGAAACTTTAACTTACTACATTGGTGATGAAGGAAAAAAACTTCATACAGCTAGAAGTAGAAATGATCAAGTTACTTTAGATACAAAATTATATTTAAAGAGAGCTTTAATATCTCTATCAAAAGATATTATTAATCTTCAAGAAGTTATATATAAGAAGGCAAATGACAATATAGATACCATAATGCCAGGATATACTCATATGCAAAAGGCCCAACCAATAACCTTTGCCCATCATCTTTTAGCTTATGCAGAAATGTTTAAAAGAGATATTAGCAGAATTTTTGATTGTTATAAAAGATTAGATGAAATGCCTTTAGGAAGTGGTGCTCTTGCAACATCTACCTACAATTTAGATAGACATATGATTGCAAAGGACCTAGGATTTGCACAAATTACAGTAAACAGTTTAGATTCAGTATCAGATAGAGATTATGCTATTGAAGCACTTTCAGTATTATCTATGATAATGATGCATTTATCAAGATTTTCTGAAGAAGTTATTCTTTGGGCTACTAATGAATTTAGCTTTATTGAATTATCAGATGAATATAGTACAGGCAGTAGTATAATGCCTCAAAAGAAAAATCCAGATGTAGCTGAATTAATTAGAGGAAAAACTGGAAGAGTTTATGGAGATTTAATTACACTTCTTACAGTTATGAAGGGCTTACCTCTAGCCTATAACAAGGATATGCAAGAGGATAAAGAAGCCTTATTTGATGCCTTAGATACAGCAAATCTTTCACTTAATACCTTTGCTGGAATGTTAGACACATTACAAGTAAAGAAGGAAAACATGAGAAAGGGAGCCTCTCTAGGCTTCACTAATGCTACTGATGTGGCAGATTATCTAGTAAAAAAAGGATTAGCCTTTAGAACAGCTCATGAAATAGTTGGTGCTATAGTTCTCCATTGTATAAAAGAAAATATATCAATTGATGATCTTAATTTAGAAGAACTTAAAACCTTCTCTCCTATCTTTGAAAATGATATATATGACGCAATAGATTTAGTAAATTGTGTAGAAGACAGAAAAGTCTTTGGAGGACCTAGTTCTTCTTCAGTCAAAATACAATTAGAATTACTATTAGAATCAATAAATAAAACTAAGGAGGCAGTAAAATGCTTAAAGTAGGAATAATTGGTGCAACAGGATATGTAGGCGCTGAATTATTAAGACTTTTATTAAATCATACAAAAGTGAAAATAGAAGCTATTAGTTCCGTTAGTTATGAAGGAGAAGAATTTTCATCTATATATAAAAACTTTTTTGGAGTAACTAATTTAATATGTGAAAAACAAGAAGATGTAATAAATAAATGTGATGTTATTTTTGCTGCTCTTCCCCATGGTTTAAGTGAAGAAATAGCAGAATTAGTTAATAAAGAAAATAAAATTTTAATAGATCTTGGAGCAGACTTTAGACTTGAAAATGAAGAAGATTATAAGAAATGGTACGGAAAAGATTATAAATATAAAAACCTTCATAAAGAAAGTATATATGCATTACCAGAATTTAATAGAGATAAAATTAAGGAATACAAAATAATAGCTAATCCAGGTTGCTATCCAACATCTATAGAACTTGCCTTAATGCCTCTGCTTAGAAATTCCTTAATTGATGTTAATAATATAATTTGCGACTCAAAATCAGGGGCAACTGGTGCTGGTAGAAGTCTTACTTTAAAATCACACTATCCAGAACTAAATGAGAACTTTTCCCCATATGGTATAGGAGCTCATAGACACACTCCTGAAATAGAACAATGTCTATCAGCAATTGCAGAAGAAAAAGTTCAAGTAACCTTTACTCCTCACCTACTGCCAATTAATAGAGGTATTCTTTCAACAATCTATTGTAGTCCAAATAACAAACTAAAAGGTAAACTAAACTTAGAAGAAATTCATGAAATATATACAGACTTTTATAAAAATGAATTCTTTGTAAATGTATTACCACTAGGAGATACAGCTTCTATTAAAGATGTTAAATATACAAATAACTGTAATATTTCACTACATCTAAACCATAGAGGAGACGGTCTAATAATAGTAAGTACAATAGATAATATGGTTAAGGGTGCAGCAGGACAAGCTATTCAAAACATGAACATCATAATGGGATTTAAAGAGAGCGAAGGACTTGCCTTAGTGTCACCAGGACACTAAGGAATGAAAGATGAGGTGGTTTTTTTGAATTTTTTATCTAACTTAGGTATTACTGCACCACAGGGTTTTCTTGCATCAGGGATTCATTGTGGTCTTAAGAAAAATAATTTAAAGCTAGATTTAGCTCTTATATATTCAACAGTTCCAGCTAGTGCTGCTGGAGTTTATACAAAAAATAAGGTTAAAGGAGCTCCACTTTATATAACAAAGGAGCATTTATCTAATAAGAAAGCACAAGCAATAATTATAAATAGTGGAAATGCCAATACTTGTAATGGTGAAAATGGATTAATAACAGCTAAGAGGATGACTGAACTTCAAGGGAAGGCTCTTAAACTAAAAACTAGTGATGTTTTAGTTGCTTCTACTGGAGTTATTGGTGTTCCTTTAAATATAGATGCTATTAAAGATGGAATTCCTATGTTAACTGATAGGTTATCTAAAGAAGGTTTTGATGATGCAGCTACTGCAATTATGACTACAGACACTTATAAAAAACAATTAGCCTTTGAATTTACTATAGATAATAAAATAATAACTATTGGGGCAATGGCTAAGGGCTCTGGAATGATTGAACCAAATATGGGTACTATGCTTTCTTTCATTACTACAGATTTAAATATTTCTGGAGAAATGTTAAATGAAGCTTTAAAAGAAAGTGTTAAGTTAAGCTATAACAGAGTTAGTGTAGATGGTGATACAAGTACAAATGATATGGTATTAGTTTTAGCAAATGGCCTTGCTAATAATGATGAAATTAGAGAAAAGAATAAAAATTACTATGTATTCTTAGAAGTTCTAAATAAATTAAATGTTATTTTAGCTAAGATGATTGCAAAGGATGGCGAAGGTGCTACTAAACTTATAGAGTGTGTTGTTAGTAATTGTAAAACTGAAAAAGATGCTGAAATACTTTCAAAAGCTGTTATAAATTCTCCTTTAGTTAAAACTGCAATCTTTGGAAGTGATGCTAATTGGGGCAGAATTTTATGTGCTCTTGGTTATTCAGGAATAAATATTGATCCTGATAAAGTTGATATATCTTTTAAAAGTTCTATTGGCGAAATAGATATTTGCAAAGATGGTATGGGACTTCCCTTTGATGAAGTTAAAGCAAAGGAAATCTTACTTCAAGATGAGATACAAATTTTAATTAATATGAATAGTGGTAAACATTCATCTATAGCTTGGGGATGTGACTTAAGTTATGAATATGTAAAAATAAATGGAGATTATAGAAGTTAAAGGATGGTATGAAAATGAACTATAAAGAACATGCAAAAGTATTAACTCAAGCTCTTCCATATATACAATCACTAGCAGGAAAAATAGTAATAATCAAATATGGTGGAAATGCAATGACAAGTGATGAACTTAGACAAAGTGTTGCCACAGATATTGTACTTCTTCAATGTGTTGGAATAAAGCCTGTAATAGTACATGGTGGCGGTCCAGATATTTCTAAGTTCTTAAATAAAATAGGACAAGAAAGTAAATTTATAAATGGCCTTAGATATACAGATAAAGATACTATGGAAATAGTTCAAATGGTATTAGGAGGAAAGGTAAATAAAAATATTGTTTCTCTTATTGAAAGTGTTGGTGGAAAAGCCATTGGCCTTTCAGGAATAGATGGGTCATTCATAAAAGCAAAAAAATTAGAAAGTGATGTTGACTTAGGTTTTGTTGGGGAAATAACATCCATTGATACAAAAATTATAAATAATGCTATAGATTCTGGCTATATTCCTGTTATAGGATCAGTTGCTATTAGTGAAGATTGCTCTCAAACCTATAATATAAATGCTGATATTTGTGCAGCAAAGCTAGCAGCTGCTTTAAAAGCAGAAAAGTTGTTACTTTTAACTAACGTTCCAGGCCTTATGCGAGATACTACAGATCAATCTACCTTAATTTCAACTTTAAGACTACATGAAGTAAAAAAACTTCAAGCCGATAAAATAATTCAAGGTGGAATGATTCCCAAAATAAACTGCTGTGTAGAAGCCATTAGAATGGGAGTAAAAACATCTCATATAATAGACGGAACATTAGCACATTCAATCCTACTAGAACTTCTATCAAAAGAAGGAATAGGAACAATGATATATTAGTGTGCAAAGCACACTAATGAAGAATGTATAATGTAAAATGTAAAATTGATGATAAAACTCCTAACGGAGTTTTTAAATTAGATTTACTGTTATTAATCTATTATAGATTATATAAGTAACTTTAACCTTTTAATTATGAACTATCATAACAGTTCATAATTATATATATTATAGTAATTTGGAACAAATTACTTCCTTAATTCTACATTCTTCATTTTACATTTTACATTTAAACAAGGGGGTTTTATAAATGAAAAACAGTTTACCTTTAATGTCTACTTATTCTTATCTTCCCGTAAATTTAGTTAAGGGTGATGGAGTTTATCTTTTTGATGATAAAGGAAATAAATATATAGATTTTACTAGTGGAATTGGGGTTAACAGTCTTGGTTATGGAAATTCTAATTGGATTAAGGCCATAACTGATACTGCTAGTAATTTACAGCATATCTCTAATATATTTTTAAATGAAAACTCTTTAAAGCTTGCTGAAGAATTAACTAAGAAAACTAAAATGAGTAAGGTTTTCTTTTGTAATTCTGGTGCTGAAGCTAATGAAGGGGCTATAAAGCTTGCTAGAAAGTATAGCTTTGATAAATATGGCTTAAATAGAAATAAAATTTTAACTCTAAATAACTCTTTTCATGGAAGAACATTAGCAGCTTTAACAGCTACAGGTCAAGATAAATTCCATAATTACTACTTCCCTTTTCCTGAAGGCTTTGATTATTTTGAACCTAATAATATTTCAGATTTTAAAGATAAATTAGCTAATGATGTTTGTGCCGTTATGATGGAATCTATTCAAGGTGAAGGTGGTGTAAATCCTCTTTCTAATGACTTTGTTAATGAGGTTTATGAAATTTGTAGAGAAAAAGATATTGTATTAATTTTTGATGAAGTACAATGTGGAATTGGAAGAACAGGAAAAATTTTTGGCTATGAATATTTTGAAGTAGAACCTGATATAGTAACTGTTGCAAAGGGCCTTGGGTCTGGTCTTCCTATTGGAGGATTTCTATGTAGTGAAAAACTATCTGAGGTGTTTCATCCAGGAGACCATGGGACAACCTTTGGAGGAAATCCAGTAGCATGTTCAGGTGCCTTAGTTGTTTTAGATACTGTATGCAATAAAGAGAAATTAAAAGAAATCCAAGAAAATGGAGAATACCTAATGGACTTACTTAAAAATATAAAATCTCCATTAATTAAAGATGTACGTGGAAAAGGACTAATGATAGGGATAGAAGTTACTGAATCCCCATCTGAAATACAAAAGAAAGCCTTAGAAAAAGGTCTATTAGTTTTAACAGCAGGTAAAAATGTAATAAGACTTCTTCCACCACTAATAATTTCAAAAGAAGAAATAGAAAAAGCCGTAAAAATATTAGAAGAAACAATATTAATGTATAATGCATAATTAATGATAAAACTCTTCTGAGCTTAAAATGAAAGAATGAAATTTCTCTTTTGTTTCACAAAATCGAAATGAAAAAATGAAATAATTAAGTATTAAATTCCAAAGGAATTTATAAATTTCATAATTCAGCTTGCCTGAATTATTTCCTCAATTCTTCATTCTTCATTTTTTCATTATTAATTTAAATTGGGGGTATTTATGAATAAAGATTTATTAAAAATAGAGGACTTATCTAAGGATGAGATTTTAGATATATTGAATTTAGCTGATCAGCTAAAGTATGAATTAAAGCATGGAATTGAACACCCACATCTTAAGGGAAAAACTCTTGGGATGATATTTGAGAAATCTTCTACAAGAACCAGGGTGTCCTTTGAAGTTGGAATGTATCAGTTAGGTGGTTACCCATTATTTTTAAGTTCTAGTGATTTACAAATAGGCCGTGGGGAGCCTATTCAAGATACAGCTAGGGTTTTATCAAGATATCTTAATGGTATTATGATTAGAACCTTTTCCCAAGAAGAAGTTAACTCTTTAGCTGAATGTTCTAGTATTCCAATAATCAATGGATTAACTGATGATGAACATCCTTGCCAAGTTTTAGCTGATTTGATGACTATAAGAGAAAGTAAAAATCTTTTTGATGATTTAAAGGTAGCTTATATAGGCGATGGAAATAATATGGCTCAATCTTTATTAATAGCTTGCTTAACTGTAGGAATGAATATTACTTTAGCTATTCCAGATAAATATATGATTAAAGATAGTTATATAAAAAAAGGAATTGAAATTGCTAAAGCAAATAATTTGAACTTTTCTATAGTAAATAATCCAAATGAAGCAGCAATTGATGCAGATATTATTATAACTGATGTATGGGCTAGTATGGGAAAGGAAGAAGAAGCTGAAGAAAGAATGAAGGCCTTTCAGGGATATCAAGTTAATACTGAACTTATGAAGCTTGCAAAGGATGATGCAATAGTACTTCATTGTTTGCCTGCTCATAGAGAAGAAGAAATTACTGAAGAAATATTAGAGTTTCATGCAAATACTATATTTGAAGAAGCAGAAAATAGACTTCATGTTCAAAAAGCTATATTAGTTACATTGCTTAAGTAACCTTACTTAAATATATACTATATTATCTAAATTTAGAGCTGTGATTTCAGCTCTTTTTCTTTTAATATTTTACTCTTAAATAAATCATTTTTTATACATATAATTCTAAATTAAAAAATATAATATGTTAAATGTATTTTATATTCTTAATAAAATTTCCCTAACTTGCTAATTATAATTATTTATTGTAGTATATAAAATATAATCTAGTGTCTTAAAATTTATTGGAGGTGGGATTTTTTGAACAAAAGAAGTTTGATATCTGTTATTGCTACTATTGCTTTTACTTTTAATATTTCAGGGGTGGCACATGCAGAGCCAAATACTTCAGCAGCACAAACAATCCAAGAAACAAAAATTAAATATGAACAATTGGATGCTGATACATTAAAGCTAAATTCTGAAATTGCAAAGCTTAATAATGATATTGAAAGTATTAATTTAAAGTTAGAAAAAAACAATGCTGAAATTAAGGACACTGAAATTCAAATTGAAAATATAAATAAAAAAATAGAAGATGCAAAGATTGAAATTGAAAAAAAAGAAGCAACAATGGATAAAAGATTGCGATCTATGTATAAAAGCAATATTTCTACTGATATGATTGCTTACTTAGTAACATCAGAAAATATATTTGATTTCTTCTATAGAATTGATGCTATGAAAAAGCTTATTTCTATTGATAAAGAAATAATAACTGAAATTAACGATAAAAAGAATGATTTAATTGAAAATGCTGAAATAGTTAAAGAAAAGAAGGAAAATTTAAATGATCTTAAAGTTGCAATTGAAAATGATTTAAATGAAGTTAATAAGAAAAAAGAAGAACAAGAAATTGTTTTAGCAGATCTTAATTCTAAAAAGGATGAATTAATGAAAGTAATTGAAGAAAATGAAGTTAATTTATTATCTCATTCACTTTCTATTGTAAACTCTGGCTCATCATCTGTTTCTGAACTTAAGAGTGCACTTAATAATTTAAATTATATACTACCTCAACTTAATAGTGATTATGCAATTAGTTTAGCACAAGATGGTATTACATCAGTTAATAATCAAATTGCTACCATAGAATCTGACAACCTTGAAAAAAATGTAAGTTATGTATCTAGAGGAAATTCAGATGGAAGTTCAAATGAAAATTCCACTGGAACTTCTTTATCTACTCTTTCTGTTACTGCCACTGCTTATACAGGTGGTAGCTATACAGCTATGGGACTAAAGCCAACTAGAGATCCTAATGGCTTAAGTACTATTTCTGTAGATCCTAGTGTTATACCTTTAGGATCTAAAGTTTATGTAGAGGGTTATGGATATGCTATTGCCTCAGATACTGGTGGTGCAATTAAGGGTAATAAAATAGACCTTTATATGAACTCTCTTCAAGATTGTTATGCCTTTGGAAGAAGAACTGTTACACTTCATATAGTTGCTTATCCAAATCAATGGTAAATATAATAAAAAATAATTAAAAGAATATAAAATTATAAAGGATGTAGCTAAGGGGGGTTTTATTAATTTCAATAATTAATAAAACAACACTACATCCTTTTATATATAAGTATTGAGAGCTAATTAATTTTTAAAACTTCCATTGTTTCCTTTGCAATCATTAATTCTTCATTGGTTGGAATAGCATATACTTTCACTTTTGAGTTTTTAGTACTTATTTCAACTATCTTTCCTTTTATATTATTCCACTCATCATCAATTTCTATACCTAAAAACTCCATTCCCTCTAAGCATGCTTTTCTTGTTGTACTAGAATTTTCTCCAATACCAGCTGTAAATATAATTGCATCTACTCCACCCATATGTGCTGCATAAGCTGCTATTTGTCCTCTTATTCTATAGTAAAAAACATCTAAGGCTAATTTTGCTCTTTTATTTCCTTCTAAGGCTGCCTTTTCTAAATCTCTAAAATCAGAACTAACTCCTGATATTCCTAATACTCCTGACTTTTTATTAAGAGATTCACTAGCCTCTTCTGGTGTATATCCACATTCTTCAATTAAAAATGTTGAAATAGATGGGTCAATATTACCTGACCTTGTTCCCATAGCTATTCCTGCAAGAGGAGTAAATCCCATAGAAGTATCTATTGATTTTCCATCTTTTATTGCACATATACTAGCACCATTTCCTAAATGACAGCTTATTATTTTCATAGTACTAATATCTTTATTTAATACCTCTCCAAGTTTTTCAGATACATATTTGTGAGATGTACCATGGAAACCATATTTCCTTATGCCATACTCCTTATATAAACTATATTCTATAGGATATATATAAGCTACCTCTGGCATAGTTTGATGGAATGCAGTATCAAAAACTGCTATCATTGGAGTCTTTGGCATTAATTCCATACATACTTTAATCCCTATTATATTAGGTGGATTATGAATAGGAGCAAGTTTGATATACTCTTCTAAATGACTTAATACTTCATCATCTATAATAACTGAATTGGAATATCTCTCTCCTCCATGAACTACTCTATGACCCACTGCATAAATTTCATTTATATTATCAATGACTCCATAGTTTTTATCTAATAATGTATCTATAACTGCATTAATAGCTTCTTTATGATTTTTAAAATTTCCTTCTACAACGTATTTATCTATTGTAGGGTTTTTATGAATTAATACTGCTCCTTCTAATCCAATTCTTTCAACTAATCCTTGACACATAACATCATAACTATTCATGTCTATTAGTTGATATTTTAATGAGGAACTTCCACAATTTATTACAAGTACCTTCATTTATGAATCTCCTTATTAATTATTTTGTGCTTGTACAGCTGTTAATGCTACTACATTTACTATATCATCTACAGAACAACCTCTTGATAAATCATTAATAGGTTTATCAAAACCTTGGCATATAGGTCCTACTGCTTCTGCATTAGCAAATCTTTGCACAAGTTTATATCCTATGTTACCTGATTGTAAATCTGGGAAAACTAATATATTTGCTTTTCCTGCTACTATACTATTTGGTGCCTTTTGTTTTGCAACACTTTCAACAATTGCTGCATCTAATTGCATTTCTCCATCTATAAGTAAATCAGGTCTTAATTCTTTAGCTAATTCTGTAGCTCTTCTAACTTTTTCTACCATTTCATGATCAGCTGAACCCATAGTAGAAAAACTAAGCATAGCAATTCTAGGTTCAATGTTGCATACTTTTTTTGCTGTATCTGCAGTAGTAATTGCTATTTCTGCTAACTCCTTGTAGTTAGGATTAGGATTTACAGCACAATCTGCAAATAAAAGCATTCCCTCTTCTCCATAGCAAGTACTTTGTAATCCCATTATAAAAAAGCTTGATACTACAGATGCTCCTTTAGTAGTTTTTATTATTTGAAGTCCTGGTCTTAATAAATCTCCTGTTGTATGAACTGCTCCAGATACTAATCCATCTGCATCATTGCACTTTACCATTAAAGTTCCAAAATACATTGGATCTTTAGCTATTAATCTTGCCTTTTCTATAGTTACTCCCTTGTTTTTTCTTATTTCATAAAACTTATCTATATACCTATCTATATCAGTAAAATTATTTGGATCAATTATCTCAATATCATCACAACTTAATTCTAAATTATTTATCTCTTGTAAAATTCTTTCTTTATCTCCTACTAATATAGGATGAGCCAAATTTAAATCTTTAATTTTTCTAGCTGCTTCTATAGTTCTTCCATCTTCCCCCTCTGGAAGTACTATTCTTTTTATATCATTTCTAGCTAAATCCCAAATTCTATTTAATAGATCCATTGCTCTTTCCCCTTTGCATTAAGTACTATTTTGGTGGCATTACCATTGCTTTACCTTTAACTACAACTTCTCCTCTTTGATTTATACAAATAGTTTCAAGAGTTATTCTATTCTTTTCTTCTATTCTTTCAATAACTTCTACAGTAGCTGTTATTGTATCTCCAAATCTTACTGGAGCTGTAAATTTTAATTCTTGTGAAAGATATATTGTTCCTGGTCCTGGAAGTTGCATTCCTAAAACTGTTGATATATAACTTGCTGATAACATTCCATGAGCTATTCTTCCCTTGAACATTGTATCTTTTGAATACTCTTCATTAAAATGTGCTGGGTTTAAATCCCCACTTACCCCACCAAATAACACTACATCTGCTTCTGATATTGTTCTACTATAGCTTGATTTATCACCTAAATTTATTTCTTTTATAGTTTTACCTATCATATTATATCTCCCCTATATTTATTATTTTCTTTCTATTAGTAAAGAGGTTCCCATACCTCCACCTATACAAAGTGTAGCCAATCCCTTTTTAGCATCTCTTCTATTCATTTCATATAATAATGTAACTAATATTCTTGCTCCTGAAGCCCCAATAGGATGTCCCAATGCAATAGCTCCACCATTAACATTTACTTTCTTTTCATTTAATCCTAAATCTCTTACAACTGAAATAGCTTGAGCTGCAAAAGCTTCATTTGCTTCTATTAAATCTAAATCTTCTACTGTCCAATTTGCTCTCTTTAAAGCATTTTTAGTAGCTGGAACTGGGCCATATCCCATTATGGATGGATCAACACCAGCTGAACCATAAGCCTTAATTGTTGCAAGTGGCTTAAGACCTAATGAATCTGCTTTTTCTTTACTCATAACTATTACCATTGCTGCTCCGTCATTTATTCCAGAAGCATTACCTGCTGTTACTGTTCCATCTTTTTTGAAAGCTGATTTTAACTTACCTAATTTTTCAATATTAATATTTTCTTTTATATATTCATCTTTATCAAAAATTAAAGCTTCACCTTTTCTTTGTGGTATCTCAACCTTTACTATTTCATCAGTAAATTTTCCTACTCTTTGGGCTTCTGCTGCTTTATTTTGACTATTCAAAGCAAATTTATCTTGCTCTTCTCTAGTTATTCCCCATTGTTCTGCTATATTTTCTGCTGTTATTCCCATGTGATATTTATTAAAGGCATCAGTTAAACCATCTTCAATCATAGAATCAATTAATTTTCCCTCACCCATTCTTTGTCCAAATCTTGCTGTTTTAATTAAATAAGGTGCATTTGACATACTTTCAGTTCCACCACATAATATTACATCAGCATCTCCAAGGATTATTTCTTGAGCCGCTAAACTAATTGTTCTTAAGCCTGAACCACAAAGTTTGTTTAATGTCATACTTGGAACCTCTACTGGTATTCCTGATTTTATTGAAATTTGTCTTGCTATATTTTGACCAAGTCCACTTCCAAGAACATTTCCAATTAAAACTTCATTAATTTCCTTAGGATCTATATTTGCTCTTCTAATTGCTTCCTTAGCAGCAATTACTCCTAAATCTACAGCTGATAAACTTGATAATCCTCCACCAAAGCTTCCTATTGGAGTTCTTACAGCGGATACTATTACTACTTCTCTCATACTATCCTCCTATAATCTCATTCCACCATTAACTGATAAATTATGTCCAGTTATATATGATGATTCATCACTAGCTAAAAATAATACTGCATTTGCAATTTCTTCTGGCTCTCCAAGTCTTCCAAGCATAGTTTTAGCTCTCATATTTTCTAATACCTTTTCAGGTACAGTTTTCATCATATCTGTATTTATATATCCTGGTGCTACAGAATTTACTCTTATATTTGCTCCTTTTCTTGCAAATTCCTTAGCCCATGTTTTTGTCATTCCAATTACACCTGCTTTAGTAGCAGCATAGTTTGTTTGTCCAATATTACCATATTCACCAACTATAGATGCAATATTAATTATTGAACCTGTTCCTTGTTCCATCATATGAGGTCCAACTAATTGGGCTATATTAAATAAACCTTTTAAATTAACATTTATAACTAAGTCCCACATTTCTTCTGTCATTTTTTGAATTAATGCATCTCTTGTAATTCCTGCATTATTAACTAAAATATCAATTTTACCAAACTTTTCTGTTACCATATCAAAAAATACTTTTATTCCATTTCTATCTGTAACATTTACTTCATATCCATATATATTATTACTTTCATAAGGTAACTTATTCATATCAACTGCTATTACCTTAGCTCCTTCTCTAGCAAAAGTTTCTGCAATACATCTTCCAATTCCTTGAGATGCTCCTGTAACTATAGCAACTTTATTTTCTAATCTTAACATTTTCATTCTCCTCTCAAATTTGTAAGTGCTTACTTACATTGATTTTAAAAAAAATTAATCTTTCCCATTTGGAATAAGATTAATTATTATTCGTTCTATATCTTATATAAAGAAACGAATTGTTTAGTATGTTCTTCAACTAATTCTTCCCACTTTATGTTACTAACTGTATAATCTCCTAGTATTTCTATAGTAAATGCACCTAATAAACTATTTATAAGTGTTACTGCCATTATATAAGGCTCACCTTTTATTTTGTTATTTTCCTTTAATACTTCAAAGTAATCTTTTAAAATACTTATTATTTTTCTAGAAAGCTTAAGCTTTACAAAGTCCTTCTCGTTATCTGATAACTTCATTTGAACCTTATATAATTTTGTATTTTGAATTAATAATTTATATATTCTATTTGTAATTACAAACATAGCCTCTTCAAAATTTAAATCCTCTGTATTTTTTAATATAGAATCTATTTTTGAATCAAGAACATAATATTCAGTAGTAACTTGAAATAAGTTACTTTTAGATCCAAAGTGTCTAAATATTGTTAATTCATTAACATCTGCTTCCTCTGCAATTTGCTTAGTCGTTGTAGGATAATACCCCTGCTCCGAAAATAATTTTAATGCTACCTTCATTATTTTTTTACTTGTGTCATTATTATACTTCATATTATTATCTCCTTTTATTCCCATTTAGAGCAAGTGACTCCTTACATTTTACATTAATAATATTATACTATTTTGGTAAAATTCACAATAGATAAATAACCTTTTAGTATAGATAAAAATTCTATTGGTTTTTCATACATAGATGCATGTCCTGAATCTTTAATCATAATATAAGTTGAGTTTTTTATTTTTTCCTTAATATATTCTTGCTCATTTGCAGGTGTAACAAAATCATATTCACTGCTTACAACTAAGGTGTTTGTGTTTATTTTGTCAATCTTATTTCTTATATCATAGCCTTCTGCGCTTTCTATTAACCTTATCATAGCCTTTAGGAAATCTTCATTAAATACTTTGTATAAAAAATCTTTTCTTCTATTCATCCACTCTATATTTTTAGTATAAAAGCTTGGTGAATAGATTATAGGTATAGTTACATTATAAAAAGCTTCTTTATTGTTGGCTTCTGCAGCATTAATCCATCCCCTACCTATATCTTGTAACCAAGGATTTGTATAACTTGTTGTATTAAATAATATAAGTTTATTTAAAAGCTCTTCATATTTTAAAGCAAATTGCAAGGCAACTTCGCCACCATAGGAAATACCAAAAAGATTTATTTTCTCTAGCTTTAATTCATCTATAACAGTCTTAACTACTTCTACTTGGATATCTTGTTTATAACTTTCATCCATCTTATCAGATTTTCCTTGATCTAAAAAATCTAAAAGTATAAGCTTATTATTTTTAGAAAGCTCTTCTACAAATACTTGCCAGCTTCCATGAGACATCATTATTCCATTTAAAATTACTAATGGAGTTCCTTCTCCATGAACTTCATAATAAATTTTTTTATTTTTATAATTTGTATATGGCATATTAACACCTCTATTTCTAATAAATTAATCCAATTTCTTTTGCTTTAGTTAATAATTCTTCTCTAAATTTAGGATGAGCTATGTTAATTAATCTTTCTACTCTTTCTTTAACAGTAGTTCCTCTAAGCTCTGCCACTCCGTATTCTGTAACAACTATATCTACATCATTTCTTGATAAACTAACAGCTGCACCTGGTTTTAAAAATGGAACTATTTTAGAAATTTCTTCTTTTTCACCAGTTTCTTTATTTCTTACCATTGCTGTAGAATATAAAGCTATAAAAGAACGTCCATTTTTTGATATTTGTGCACCAATTGCTGTATCAGCTTGTCCACCAGTTCCACTAAATTGCATTGAACCTATTGACTCTGAAGCACATTGTCCTGTTAGGTCTATTTCTATAGTAGTATTAATTGATACTTGATTATCATTTTTGCTTATTACATATGGATCATTTGTCCAATGTCCATCCATTATCATAATTGATGGGTTATCATCTAAAAATTCATAAAGTTCCTTTGTCCCCAGAGCAAAAGCTGCAACATGTTTTCCCTTATAAAAGTTCTTTTTCTTTCCTGTAACCACCCCAGACTTCACTAACTTCATCATACCAGTAGTAAACATCTCTGTATGAATTCCTAAATCTTTTTTATCAACTAGTGATGCTGCAACTGCATTTGGTATTCCACCTATTCCAAGTTGTATACAATCACCATCATTAATTCTTTCTGCTATGAATTTTCCTATAGTTAAATCTTTTTCATTAGGTTCAACATCTGGTAATTCAGGAACTTCATAATCAGTTTCAATAACATAATCTACATCCCTTATGTGTACTTCTACATCTCCAAAGGTTCTTGGATAATTTTTATTAATTTCCAGTATTACTAAATCAGCTTCTTCCATCATTCTTTTTTCATATACATTACTTAAGGATAAAGATAGATATCCATGCTTATCTGGCATAGTAGCTGTTCCCATATAAATATTAGTCTTTTTATGACTCATTCTTTTTATGGCTGCTAAATGAAGATGATTTGGTATAAAAGATATATTACCATTTTTTTGTCCTTTTCTCATAGCTGCTGTATAAAACCAACCATCCATATTAAAGGAATGCCTATACTTCTCATTAGTAAAGTATTCTGCCATTTCCATTGGTAAACAGGTAGTAACTGTAACATCAGTTACTTTATTTGCTATCCTATGAAGATTAGTTAGAATTCTTTTTGGTTCTGCTGAACCTAAGCCAGAAACTATTACATCACCACTATTAATTAAGTTTAAAGCTTCATCAACAGTTATATATTTTGCGTTAATTAATTCTTTTGATTTAACTGTCTCTAACATATTAAACCTCCTATTAATTTTGTGCTGCCGCACAAATTAGGAATGTAGAATGTAAAATGTAAAATGTAGAATTATTGATGTAATTTGTTCCAAATTACTAAAATATATTTGTTTTTATAAACTCTGAATGAGTTTTTACATTAATTTTTAATTCTTTCATTTTTTCATTTTTTCATTTATTAATTCTTCATTCTATTATGCAACAGCACTATTTTTTTATTAGTTTCCTAGTATAGTGTCAATATTTTTGAATCCAATATAAGGTACCCAACCTGTTGGGCTTGTTAAATCCATTTTAGCTAATGACATTTCTTGAGTTCCAAGTCTCTTTCCATTAGCAAAATCTATCATTCCACCAAATGGATTTTCAATTGGTTCTTTTTCCATAGCAGCTATATATTTTTCCCAAGTTATTTCTCCTTCAACTCTTTCTAAACCTTTTACGAAAAAGTCTGCAGCTATCCAACCTGTCATAGCATAAGCATTTGCTGCGAATTCTGCTGGAACAGTCTTTGCATATTCTGCAACTGCTGGTTTAGTAACATCTACCCAAGCATTTCCATAAATCTCAAATTTATCAGCAACATCAGCTTTAACTAAATCAACCATAGTTTTATCAACATTTACATAAGTAGTAAGAGCAGGCTTAGTATTTCCTTGTTTAGCTAATTCTTTAGCTATTTGTGGGAAAGTACCTTGAATACCAGCAATAATAACAGTGTCTACATTTGCATTTTTAATCTTTGTTACTGCTGATGAAACATCTTCTGCACCTGGAGCTACTTGCTCACTTATAACTTCAATTCCACCAATATTTTTCGCTTCTGTTTCAATACCCTTAACTAAGTCTTTACCAGCATCATCATTAGTGTAGATAACACCAATTTTATTTGCATTAAACTCCCCTTTTGCCCAAGCTGTCATAATACGTCCTTCCATTGGGTATACTGGTTGAACTGGGAATATATTATCCCCTTCTCCCTTAGTTGCATTTTCGTTATATAATATTCCTGTTCCAGTTGCAAAATAAACTGCTGGTATTCCTATTTCTTTAAGATCATCTAATGTAGCTCCTACTACTGGAGTACCAAAATGACCAACTATAGCAAATACTTTATCATCATTTACCAATTTATCTAATGCAGCCTTTCCTTTTTCAGGATTGAACTCATCATCAGTATGAACAAATTCAATTTTTCTTCCATTTACTCCGCCCTTTTCATTTACCATTTTAAAATATGCTTCTATACCAGCATTGAATGGAACTCCTATTGGAGCAAAAGCTCCTGATGTAGCAGCACTATTACCTACTTTTATTGTAGTTTCTGTAACTCCTTGTGCTGCTTCTTCTTTTTTCCCACAGCCTGTAAAAGCCATAGCTAATGTAAGTGAAGCTAAAAGTAATGCAATTTTCTTTCTCATAAATTTTCCCTCCAAATTTTATTTTGTATTAATATGTTAATTTTTTATTGGAAACATTTTTAATTCTTTAGGAATTTATAAAAGGATTATCCTATAAATAACTTTAAGTGATACCCTAAATATTTGGTTTATTTTAGTAGAACTTACACCTTCGAATGAATATGAGAAGGTGTTTCATTTATAAATTCCTTCCTTTAGTTTTAAGAAGATAAATATCATATGACGGTGACTTGGAGCGTATGCGAGGTCACAAGGAATATGATATTTATCTTAACCTCCAAGATAAGCTTCTAATAATCTCTTATCTTGAATTAATTCACTTGCCTTACCTTCCATGCTAATTTCTCCTACTTCAAGGACATATGCATAGTCAGCAATTTTTAATGTTTGAAGAGCATTTTGTTCTATTATTAATACTGTTGTTCCTTCTGAGTTAATTTCTTTTACTATTTCAAATATTGCTTTTACTATAAGTGGTGCAAGTCCTAATGATGGCTCATCTAAAAGTAAAACTTTAGGACTTCCCATTAATGCTCTTGATATAGCTAACATTTGTTGCTCTCCACCGCTTAAAGTTCCTGCTAATTGCTTTTTTCTTTCAAGCAAAATAGGAAAATACTTGCAAACTCTTTCGAAATTCTTAGCAATTTCTTTTTTACTTTTTACTGTAAAAGCTCCTACTCTTAAGTTTTCTTCCACTGTTATATCAGGGAATATTTGCCTTCCTTCTGGTGATTGAACTATTCCTAAAGATGTTATTTTTTCAGGTGATAAATTTGTTATATTCTTTCCACAAAAATCTATAGTTCCTTTTTCAACAGGCACAATTCCTGAAAGAGTTTTTAATGTGGTAGTTTTACCAGCACCATTGGCACCTAGTAAAGCAACTATTTCTCCTTCTCTAACTTCTATGTCTATCCCCTTTAGTGCTTTTATACTTCCATAAGAAACAGTAAGATTATCTATTTTTAAAATTGTTTTACTCATCTTACTCCGCCTTTCCTAAATAAGCTTCTTGAACTTCTTTATTAGTTTGTATTTCTTTTGGAGTACCTTCTGCAAGTTTCCTTCCAAAAGATATTGCACATATTCTATCGCATATATCCATAACTAATCTCATATCATGCTCAACTAATAAAATATTGCATTTATATTCATCTCTAATACTCTTTATAAGCTTTGATAATTCAAGAGTTTCTGTATCATTAAGACCTGCTGCTGGTTCATCTAAAATAATTAACTTAGGTTTACTCATAAGAGTTCTTCCAAGTTCAATTTTTTTAAGTATTCCATATGGTTGCCCACCTGCAAGCTCATATTTTTTATGCTCAATTCCTAAAAAACTTAGTATTTCTTCTGCTTTTTTCAGATTTTCTTCTTCTTCTGTTCTTGCCTTTTTTGTTCTAAAAGCATTTCCAAAAAGTCCAGTCTTATATGAAATATGAGCTCCTATAAGCAAATTTTCAAGTAAGCTTAGGTCCTTTATTAATTCAACATTCTGGAAGGTTCTAACTAGTCCTAAATTTATAATATTATGAGTTTCTTTTTCTACTAAATTAACCTCTTCACCATTAATACTTCTAAATACAACCTTTCCATTATTAGGCTTATAGAATTGTGTAATACAATTAAATACTGTGGTTTTTCCAGCACCATTAGGACCAATTAAACCATATATTTCTCCTTCATTAATATGAAAGCTTAAATCGTCAACTGCCTTTAATCCACCAAATGCAATGGATAAATTCTCTACTTTAAGGGTTTGTGTTAAGCTCATCTACATTCACCTTCTTCTTCTTAAAATACTTCTTTACATCATGTCCAATATAAATCAATCCATAAGGATAGAATAAAATTACAATTATTATAAGTATTCCTGTAAATATATACGCTAATCCATCTATTGAACCTATTACTGGAAGCTGTTTTAATATAAGATCTGGAACACCAAATACTATTACTGATCCTATTATTGGTCCTGATATAGTTCTAACTCCTCCAATAACTATTACCGCTAATATTTGTAGTGATAAAAGTAAATTCCAGTTAGATGGATATGAAAATCTTATAAAGTGAACATATATAACTCCACCTAAAGCTGCATAACCTGTTGCAAGTGCAAAGGCTGTAAGCTTATATTTAAGTAAGTTAATTCCCATAGCTTGTGCAGCTGCTTCACTTACTCTCATAGTTAATAATGCTCTTCCTGTTGATGAGTTAATAAAATTATCTGTAAGTATCATAACTATTACTAGTAAAATAACTATAAAAATAAAGGTAGTATCTCTGTTAAGTTCAAGTCCAAATAAAGATGGATACCCTGCATTTTTTCCAGAAAATCCTCCTGTAATTGAATCAAATTCAACAAATATTTTTTTTAATATTTCAGATACAGCTAAGGTTGCTATTGCTAGATACATACCTGATATTCTTAGTGATACTAAGCCAACAAGAACTCCAATTATAAGGGGTATTGCTACAGATATAATTAAAGATACTATAAATGGAAGTCCCATATCTTCTGTTAAATAAGCTGATATATAGGATCCAAGTCCCATAAAACCTGCTGTTCCAAGAGATATTAATCCTGAATATCCTAAAAGTACATTTAATCCAATGGCAACTATGGCATAAAATAAAATAGTTCCAAAGGTAGTTATTGTTGAACTTTTTATAATTCCTATTTCTTGAAGTATAGGAAATAAAGATAGTACTATTCCAAACAAAATATATTTACTGTATCTTTGATTTAAAATCTTTTTCATCTATGTTCCTCCTATACCTTCTTAATTATTTTCTTTCCTATTATTCCATTTGGTCTTAATACAATAAATAATAGAATCAATGTAAACAATAGAGGATCTCCCCATGTAGATGAAACGTAGTATATTAATAAATTTCTACCTAATCCTATTAAATAAGCGCCTATAACTGGTCCATAGAAGGTTTGGAATCCTCCTAAAACACAAGCTATTAAAGCGTTTGTTTGAACATTATCCATCATAGTAACACTTACTGTAATGGCTGGTGCAAGCATTAAAGCTGCTAATGTTCCTAGTGCTGCTGCAATTGCCCAAGCTCCCATAGTTACAAGTGAGGTTGGAACCCCCATAAGTCTTGCTGTTTCTTCATTAGAAGCAGTAACTCTAACAGCTAGTCCCCATTTTGTCTTTTGCAAGAAGTAGAATAATATTCCCATTATTATTAATCCTATAGTTATATTTAGTATTGCATTATAAGAAATTGATGCTCCAACTATATCTACTGCTCCAGTTTCTATAAACTTAGGAAAGTTTAATGGAACTGACCCAAATATCATTGGTGCTACTCCCAAGAAAAGCATTATTACTCCAAAGGTTATAATTTGCTTTGAAACTGGAGATGTCTTTTTAGCTCTTCTAATTATTACTAAGTCAACTAATACTCCACTAAAAAATGCTGCTACCATACCTACTAAAGCTGCTGACCAAGCTGGTAGTCCCAATTTCATTGATGCAAATGTAGCAACAAAGGCATTAAACATTCCTATTGACCCTTGAGCAAAATTTGTGGTTCTAGATGTTCTAAAAATAATTATTATTCCTAAAGCCGCTAAGGCATAAACACTTCCTGTTTCTAAACTGCTAAATAGTATTTGAAAAAATGTATCCATTGATTAACACTCTCCCCATTTTATTACGTTAGCAGACCATACATATCCTATTCCTGCAGCTATCATTAAGACTACAGAACCATCCTTTACCTTTCCTGATTCTAATGCAAGTTTTAGTGAAAGTATTTGGTCTATTTGTCCCATATGACCATAATCTGATAAATAAATTGATTGTTCTTCTGTTAATCCCAATTCCTTTAACATATAATCATGCATAGATTTTTTAAAATGTAATACTGCTAAGTAATCAATATCTCCTCTCTTTAATCCTGATTTATCTAAAGATTTATCAATACACTCAAACCAATTAGGCATGGATATAGAGTTTAATCCATCCTTCATATGTTTGGCATTCATAAGTCTTAATGATTTATATCCTTCTTCAATATTATCTTTATTAAAAGGATTCATAATTCCACCTATTTCAACTCCTGCATCTCTAGCGAAATCTCCGTCTGCCTTTATATGAGATCCTAAAACCAGATTTTTATTTATATTTTTCTTTAAAATTATTGCTCCACCACCAGCAGAAAGGTTGTACATCATTGACATATTAGAATCCTTATAATCTACAAAGTCTCCATTTCTATATCCGCCAACTATCATAATTGTATTAATATCTTCATCTGCCAATAACATGTCCTTTGCCATTTTTATTGCTGATACTGTAGTACAGCATCTATTTTGTACATCTATTCCCCAAGCATTGGTAGCTCCAATTTTCCCTTGAATATACAAAGCTGATGTAGTTAGTGGATATTCCTTCCACTCTTCACCCATACATAGAATTACATCTATTTCTTCTGGTTTCAAATCAGCATCTTTTAATGCCTCTAAAGCTGCACGCACTCCCATTTCTTGAGTTCCGTCATCATCTCCAGGTATTGTCTTTTCTACTATTCCTAATTTCTTTACTACTGCTTCTTGGCTCCAAACTCCATTTGTAGCCTCTGATATTTCTTTTGCTGTCATTTTATTATTAGGAATATATAATCCTAATCCAGCCACTCCAACATTAACCATATGAACTACCTCCTAAATCCTTCAAGTATGTAAGTGTTTACTTTCATTTAGATTGTAATCCTTTTCTATAAATAATGTCAATACAGCTTTTAGTATTTACTAAAATATTCTGAAAACGATACTTTTCATTAGAACTTTTTAACAAACTACTAAATTTATATATATAACTTTTCTAACCTATAATATTTTTTTATAAATTAAATAATTAATTATTTAATATGCACATAAAGGGATGCTTCAATTTTATCTTTATCATTGTTACATCCCTTTATTATTTCTATAAAAATTTATTTATTTCATCAAGAAGCTTGTCAATACAATCTATCATAGGTGAATGACCAGAGTTTGTAAGTATAACTATTTTTGAGTTCTTTAAGAATCTATTAGTATCCTCTGCCATACTCATAGGAACTACATAATCTCTATCACCTTGCAAAATTAATACTGGAGCTTCTATTAAATCACATCTATTGCTACCATCATTTACTCCATTGCTCTCATTACTCATATTAAAGGTAGCTAAAGCATAATCTACGTCTACTAAATTTCTTTGAGTTAACATATCTTCTAAATATTCTTCATATAAACTCTCTTTAGGTTTATTATGTGTATAAATTGCTGCATTCCATAACATTCTATAAAACTCTTTATTTTTGCTTGCTAAAGCATCTAAAACAGGTTTTACTTGTACTGGATCTTTTGCAATTTCTTCTTTTGTTTTTAATAATTCATTAGTAGGCATTCCATTCTCATCTTTCTTAGGAATAGGATATCCCTTAATTCCTACTGATTCTAATAAAATTACCTTTTCTATTTTCTCCTTAATATTTGCAGCTAATTCTAATGCTACTCCTCCACCAGTAGACCATCCTATAACTGAACATTTATCGATATTTAATTTCCATAGAAACTCTTCTATATCTTTTGCAAAATCATTTAATGAATTAATTGGATTATTGTATGTTGAACCACCAAATCCTCTCATATCCACAGCTATAATTCTATATTTATCACCTAGCCTTTCCACAAGTATGTCCCAATGTTTTGAAGATGACATATTACCATGTATGAGAAGCAATATCTTTTCCCCTACTCCTTCTTCTCTATATGCTAATGTTTCTCCATTAGATAATATAACCTTCTGTAAATTATTAAAATTACTCATATAATCCCTCCACCTGAAAGTAATCGCTTACATTATATAGTATTATATTATTATATCCAGTCAGAATATTCAATCTATTTTTATAAAAAATTAAAATATAATTTATAGTCTATTATTAATTAAAAAATTAAAGAGAGACTATAATAAGCCTCTCTTTAAAAATATATAATCTAATTTTTTTGTTTAATATATTATTCCAAATTCCTTTGCTTGAATATATAATTCTTCTCTAAACTTTGGATGAGCTATATTAATTAATCTTTCTACTCTTTCTGCAATGGTTGTCCCTCTAAGTTCAGCAACTCCATATTCAGTTACAACCATATCTACATCATTTCTTGATAAGCTTACAGCTGCCCCTTGCTTTAAAAATGGTACAATTTTAGAAATTTCTTCTTTTTCACCAGTTTCTTTATTTCTAACCATAGCAGTTGAATATAGAGCTATAAATGAACGTCCATTCTTAGACATTTGAGCTCCTACAGCAGTATCAGATTGTCCACCTGTGGCACTAAATTGCATTGGCCCAATTGATTCTGATGCACATTGACCTGTTAAATCTACTTCTATAGAAGTATTTATTGAAACCATATTATCATTTTGTGCAATTACATATGGATCATTTGTCCAGAATCCATCCATCATCATTACTGAAGGGTTATCGTCTAGGAAATCATAAAGTTCTCTTGTTCCTAAAGCAAAGCCTGTAACATGTTTTCCGTAATTAAAATTCTTTTTCTTTCCTGTTACAACTCCTGCCTTTATTAACTTCATTATTCCAGTAGTAAACATTTCTGTGTGAACTCCTAAATCCTTTTTATCCATTAATGAAGCTGCAACAGCATTAGGAATACCACCTATTCCAAGTTGAATACAATCTCCATCATTAATTCTTTCTGCTATTAATTTACCTATTACTAAATCTTTTTCATTAGGTTCAACTTCTGGTAGCATTGGAGGTTGATAATCAGTTTCTATTACATAATCAACATCACTTATATGAATTTCTACATCTCCAAAGGTTCTTGGATAATTCTTATTTATTTCTAGTATTACTAAATCAGCATCTTTTAAAATTCTTTTTTCATAAATATTACTTAAAGATAAAGATAAATATCCATGCTTATCTGGAGGGGTAGCTGTTCCCATGTAAATATTAGTTTTTTTATGGAATTGTCTCTTAAAGGCTGTTAAATGTAAATGGTTTGGTATAAGTGATATATTACCATTCTTTTGTGCTTTTCTCATAGGTCCTGTATAAAACCATCCATCCATTCTAAAAGAGTCCTTATAAGCTGGATTCATAAAATATTCAGCCGGTTCTTGTGGTAAACAAGTTGTCACTGTAACATCTTTCACTCTATCTGCTATCTTATGTAAATTTCTTGAAATTTCTTTTGCTTCTGCTGCACCTAGTCCTGTAACTATTACATCTCCACTTTTAATTAAATTCAAAGCTTCCTCAACTGTAATATATTTCCCTTTAGATACATTTTCTTCTCTCATGTTAATCCTCCTCAATTTTATACGCTCTAAAGCCTTATAAACTATCATTTTTATATAATTTCTACTCTAATAATGTTTAGTAAAAATGTCATTTCTACACATAATATATACTTTCATAGTAAACCTTTCCATTTTGCTTGTCAATAGAAGTTATTAAGTTTTATTAATTTCTAAATAATATTAATTATTATTTAGAGCAATTAATATTTTAAATTTGATTTTGTTAACAATATGAAGTTTATTCATTTATTATTTCTTTTATTATTAATTTAAATTTTAACATCATCATTTTTAGCAAATTAATAATAAAAAGTGTATCTACTATTTTATTATTTTTAGAATAAATCTAAATATAATAAAATTAATAAATACACTTCAAACATATATAGAAATTACTACTATTCTAATCTTTACTTTTCAATATAATTTATAACATGTTTAATTATCATATTTATACTGCCATCACCGTTTCTTTGAATTTCAAATCTAGTTCCATCGTGGTAGGCTTCTTCATTAATATACAAATCAATATCCTTATCTATTTTTAATCTAACTCTTTTTAATTTCTTCTCAACCCATTGTTTATCTATTGCTATTTCTTCTTCGAGACCATGACTTTTTACAAAGGTAGCAAAGTCATTTTTAATTTGAGGTTCTTCTTTAAAAAGTTCATTAGATAAATCCTCTATATTAATCTTATCTTCTTCCTTTAACTTTGCTTTAACTGCTGTTCTTATTCTCTCTGCCTTATCAGCATCTTCAACAATATTGCTTCTGGTCCAATTTTCAGCAGCCTTTAAAAATGTCTTTGTCATATCTCTCTCATTATTTATAATTGAGCATCCAAGGAAATTACTTATAAAATAATTAGCTCCATATTCATCTTCATCTTTACTTTTTCTTTGTTTATCAATAACCATAAGATTATAGTCTTGATTTTCTCTAATAGGCTTTATAAATGCAGCTTTTTGTATTCTTTGACTGCTTGCTGGAAGTCCTGCTGCTTGTGGGACTATATCTATTCCTATTTTATTTTCTATAAACTCAACTTTATGAGTGAAGTTTTTTACATAATCCATCTTTAATATTCCTATCATTGGACCTTGATCAGTAACTAATGATACTATTATTAAGTCACAGGATGGAATATTAGTATTACCCTTCATTATAATAAATAACTGTCTTGCAAGCTCCTTAGATAGTGAAACCAAGTCTTTATCTATTCCATTTAAATAATCTTGAACTACTTCTTTTACTATATTTCTTTCAGGATTAAATATAGCATACTTTAATTCTTCATCCTTAAAGCATTTTTCTAAATGTCTATGTAGGAATGTATATGTATCTTCATTTAACTCAAGACTATACTCATTTAATACAGGCTCATCAGTATTTGAATCTACAATATGAATTACTGCCTCTTGTATATTAATATCACTTATATATTCCATATTTTTTGGACCATTATAAAATAGTTAATAAATTCTTTAACAGTCCAAATTCACCACCTTTACCTTTTGTTCATATTATTATGTCTAATTTATTTTAAATCTTCAATTACATCTATTACTTCTTTTAAATTATTTAATTTTCTATAAGCTAACTCTTCTATTTCCTTTTCCGGTTCCTTCATATCTGGAATTATTATAACTTTGAATTTTCCTCTACTTGCAGCAATAACACCAGCTTCTGAATCTTCAAGAACTATGCAATTTCTTGGATTTACTTCTAATTTTTTAGCAACATTTAAAAAAACTTCTGGATTAGGTTTTGATTTTTTAACTTCATCGCCACATAATACATAATCAAAATATTGTAATATATTTGCTTTTTCTAAGTGGCCTAATGCAATTTCTCTGTTTGATGATGTTGCAACTGCTTTCTTAATATTGTTATTAGTTAAATATTCTAATAATTCATCTAATCCTTGTTTTTTTTCTGCTCCATCTATTAATAAATCAAGATTAATTTTTCTTTTTTCCATCATATATTCATCTACATCTACTCTATCTCCATACTCTGAAATTAATGTATTTCTACAACTTTCATAATTAGTTCCAAGTAATTTATGAAATGTCTTTAATTCAAAATTAATATTAAATTTCTTTCCAGCTTCTATCCATGATGAATAAGATAGCTTTTCTGTATCAAATATTAGTCCATCCATATCAAATATAACTAATTCAACTTTATCCATTTTTCCTCCTATGTAACTTTTCTATTTATATATTATAATATAAATTTATAAAAAAAATAGGATTTATATCTCTTTTTGATATAAATCCTATTATATTAATTTAATTATGCATTCTTAACATCTACGTCCTTAATTACAAAGTAAGTAATAATAAATCCAGCTATATAAGAAACTAATAGACCTATAAAGTAATTAACCATACTTCCTGGTTGCATTATTGGAATAGCTACTAATCCAGATGGACCCCAAGCTGTAGCTAGTACATGTGTAAGCATTACATAAGCTCCACCAAATCCTGCTCCAAGTCCAGCAGTAATGAATGGTTTAAACATTGGAAGAGTAACTCCATATATTAATGGCTCTCCAACTCCTAAGAATCCTGCAGGTAATGCACCTGTAATAACCTTTTGTAATCTGATATTCTTAACTTTTCTAGCTATAAAGTAAATTGCTATTGCAGCACCAACTTGTCCAGCTCCAGCCATTGCAAGTACTGGGAATAATGAAACTCCACCCATAGCTTCTAATTGAACAGCATAAATTGGAATTAATCCATGATGTAATCCAAATAAAACCATTGGTAAGAATAATGCTGATAAAAGGAATCCGCTTATTACACTAACAACTGGATTTGAAGAATTAATAATTACGCTTAAAGCAGCTACTAATTTATCAGATATAAATCCAGCTAAAGGCATTATTACAAATACGAATAATATTCCTGTTATTAATAATGTTAGTAATGGAGTTAATATTAAGTCTAAAACATCTGGCACTCTCTTACGAATTGCTTTTTCAATCTTAGCAAGTATATATACGCCAAAAATTACACCTATAATACCACCTTTTCCTGTTGTTAAAATAGATTTTAGTGGAAATTCTTCATTATATAATCCCATCATAGTAGATAAAGCTACTATATTAGCACTAATTGAAATAGCTCCAACCATACCACCTAGTGCTTCTGTTGCACCAAATTGTTTTGCTGAGTTAATACCAGTATAAATAGCAAAGTATGATAAGAATCCACCACCTATTAATGCAAACATTAATTGTGTAGCTTTCCAGAATCCTTCTGCTGGTAATGTTCCTTGTCCTTGTAATGTAGAAATTAAACTTCCTAATCCATTAAATATACCAGCTGCAATAATTGCAGGTATTAAAGGAATAAATATATTAGCAATTGTATTTACTAACTTTTTAAAATTATTTTGTTTTTGATTTTCTTTTATTGCTTGTTTATTATCTTTCCAGTTTTCAGTTGCTACTCCATCACTAGGTAGTCCTAATTCTTGAACACATATATCTGTAACTTTTTTAGCCTTACCAGGTCCTAATACTACTTGCAAGTAGTTGTTAGATTCAACAACACCTAGTACACCATCAGTATTTTTTATTTCTTCAACTTTTACTAAACTATTATCCTTTATAGTAAGTCTAAGTCTAGTCATACAGTTAGCAGCCTTAACAACATTCTCTTTACCACCAACTAAATTAACAATAATCTTAGCTAATTCTAAATTTGTCATAAAATCTCCTACTTTCCTTTATTATTTTGAAATGAATTTAATTTTATTCCTATTACCCATTTCCTATTGTGAAGTATCTTTAAAACCCTTTTCACAATTCCTTGAAAATACTAATATGATAGCTATAATTTATTTATAATACACTTTTTTTCTTATTATCATATCTACTTAGCTGTAAATATAATTAATATCTGTTGTATCATTATTAACATTATTATTTAAATATTGTAAATAGTAATAATGTTATTTTTACTTTAGAATTATAATTTTTATTTTCACACCTCCTTTATTATATATTGCTCTATAAGCTATATAAATTTAGGCAATGCTCCTAAAGTGTAATTTATATAAGTGATTCCCTACCTGAAATTTATATTATTTTATATATTTATATATAATTATTTAGATATAGAAAATATATTCCCTATCTCTAGTAATAAAATAAATATATAAATGCCTTTTTCATTATAATAACATATTATTGAAATATCATTTCACTTTTTAGCTAAATTTATTACTTTTGTATTAAAGCACAAAATTTTCATTATATTTTATATATTTTATATATTTGTATTGATTTTATTTATAAATTGTTATTTGAATTTATATTTTATTATATAAATATAGTAAATATCACATAATTTTTATATATTGGCAACTAATTTCTAATTTTATTGTTTAAATTAAAGTTATTTTGAGTTATAATATTAACGATGAGTTCAACTTTTTAGTTGTAACTTTTTATACAGTTAGCTACATAGCTTAATTGTAATAAAATATATAGTATGGAGGTTTTATACCATGTTAGTTTCAGCAAAAGAAATGTTAAACAAGGCTAAAGCGGGAAAATACGCTGTAGGTCAATTCAATATCAACAACTTAGAATGGACTAAGGCAATATTATTAACTGCTCAAGAAAATAATTCACCAGTTATATTAGGAGTTTCAGAAGGAGCTGCTAAATATATGTGTGGTTTCAAGACAGTAGTTGGAATGGTAAACGGAATGATGGAAGAATTAAACATCACTGTACCAGTTGCAATTCACTTAGACCACGGTAGCTATGAAGGTGCTTTAAAAGCTATGGAAGCTGGTTTCTCATCAATAATGTTTGATGGATCTCACTATCCAATAGATGAAAATATAGCTAAAACTAAGGAAATGGTTAGATTAACTTCAGAAAAAGGATTATCTTTAGAAGCTGAAGTTGGTTCAATCGGTGGAGAAGAAGACGGAGTTGTTGGTGCTGGAGAAATCGCAGATGCAGCTGAATGTAAAGCAATTGCTGACTTAGGAGTTACTATGTTAGCTGCTGGTATTGGTAACATCCACGGAGTATATCCATCAAACTGGAAGGGTTTAAGCTTTGATGCTTTAGAAGCTATAAGCAAAGTAACTAACAATGTTCCACTAGTATTACACGGTGGTACTGGAATTCCAGAAGATATGATAAAGAAAGCTATTTCTTTAGGAGTTTCTAAAATCAATGTTAACACTGAATGTCAATTAGCATTTGCTGAAGGTACTAGAAAGTACATCGAAGCAGGAAAAGACTTACAAGGAAAAGGCTTTGACCCAAGAAAGCTTTTAGCTCCAGGATTTGAAGCTATTAAAGCTACAGTTAAAGAAAAAATGGAATTATTCGGATCAATCAATAAAGCATAATTCCATTAATATAAAGGAGTGCCACAGAAATGTGGTACTCCTTTATTTTTTAATTTAAACTAAAAGTTTTAGCTTAAACTAATATTTAAATTATTTATCCTAAAGCTACATCTAAAGCCATCATAACAATAAATCCTAAGATAAGTCCTAATGTAGTTAACTTCTTATTTTGTATTGAAGCCTCTGGCAATAGTTCTGCACCTACTACAGCTATCATTGCTCCTGCTGAAAATGATAATAAAAATGGAAGTAAACTTCTTACGGATAAAGCTGCAATAACTCCTATAACTCCTGAAATAGGCTCTACAAGTCCTGAGGCTTGCCCATAAAGAAAACTTTTTGTTCTTGATAATCCTTCACTTCTTAACGGTAATGAAACTGCTGCTCCTTCAGGGAAGTTTTGAAGGCCTATTCCTAAAGCAAGTGTAAGAGCTGCTGCAATACTAGTTCCTGGTATTCCTGCTGCTACTCCCCCAAAAGCCACACCTACAGCTAATCCTTCTGGGATATTATGAAGAGTTACAGCTAAAACCAAAAGAATGCTTTTTCTATATTTAGCTGCTTTTGAAATATTCTCATCCTCTTTATTTAATATAACTCCATAAGAATAAGTATCCATTAACTTATCCGCAAAAATTAAAAATGCACCGCCTAAAAAAAATCCTATTGAAGGAATAACAAATCCCGAATATCCAAGTTCTTCCGAAAGTTCAATGGCTGGACTTAAAAGAGACCAAAAGCTAGCTGCAACCATTACTCCAGCACCAAAACCTAACATTGTGTTTAAAATTCTCTTATCAAATTTCTTAAAGAAAAATACTACTCCAGCTCCTAAAGCAGTTACTGACCAAGTAAATAAAGTTGCAAGTAACCCTTGAAAAATTGGGTTTAACCCTATAAACCATTCCATATTATATCCTCCTTAGTATTTATATAAAATCCTTAATTATAATTTACTAAGAAGAATATATTTTTGTTACAACTAATACTACTAATATAAAAAATTTGCCGAATTTTAATTTAAATATTTTATAGTCCCTTGCCTTCTCCCTTAGATAATCCTCTTTCCTCTAACAATTCATAAATGGTCTTTGATGTAGTATCCTCTATTGTATATCCTAATAGACTTAATATTTCTTTAAGTCTCTCTTCTGAATAAGTTTCAATTTCTAAATAAGGAAAAGGACAAAAGCTCTTATCATTAATATCTATTTCAACTAAAGAATCCTTTATTTTATAGCTTTCTCTATATTTTTTTATTGATTGCTTTAAAGATAAGCCTAAAGAAGTAAATATTTTACTTGCAGCTTCCTTATCTTCCACTATGGTTTCATTTTCCTCCATTTCCTTGAAGGTACCTTGACTTAACATTTTCTTTGTAGTCATATACACTACTTCTTTATTATTAAGTTTATCATCTGTAATTCTTATTCTTGCATATCCTTTTGCATTTAAAAGTCTATTATCTTCAAAATCATATATATTATTTATTTGATATTCTTCCTTTACCTTTTCTGCTCCAATATTATTTAAAATTCCTCTAATTTTATCAACATCTATATCAACTACTCTTGTTTCTAATTCTTTCATAATATCACTCCTTAAAATTTATATGAATTATTATAACACATATACTATTTTAATATATCTTACTAATATAATTTGGATTTCTCTATTTTTTACCTAAATACATTATTTTACTAAAAACCTAAAATTTATAAACCTTTCTTCGATATAATAATTAAGGAGTTTAATAAAGAATTTGTTTTCTTACTTAATATAAATATATTTAGGGGTAAATTTTATGAATAATAAAAAAGAAATTATAGATATAATAAATTTAAAAGCTGGTATGATAACTTCTAATGATATTGTTTTTAATGGAACTGTATTAGTTGGAAAGGGTATTAAATTAACAGAGCAGATGTTAGATAAACTTAAATCTCTTTATGCCTTTGATAAAGTTGAGGTACTTAGTAATGAAGAAGTTTCTAAAGAAGTTATTGCTATAGAAGAAGCTAAGACTACTTTAATAAATGTATCAAATAGTGTTGAATATATATTTACTAACTCTACTAATCTTAAATCATCAAATACAAATGAAATAAATGAATATGCTAAAAAGCTTCTAAGCCAAATTAAAGTAAATAATAATATAATAAAAAGTATAATTCTTAATGGTAGTGGAGAAGATTCCATTTATATGCATTCAGTAAATGTGGCTGTTTTAAGCTATTTACTTGGCAAATGGGCTAACATATCAGAAAGTAAATTACATGCTTTAATATATGCCTCTCTTCTTCATGACTTTGGTAAAACCAAAATTGATAAAAAAATAATTGATAAACCTACAAAGCTTACTAAAGCAGAATACGAAATAATAAAAACTCATCCTATTCTTGCTTATAATGATATAAAAGATATTCCCTTTATAAGTCAATCTGTTTTATATGGGGTATTAATGCATCATGAAAGATGTGATGGTAGCGGTTACCCCCTAAAGTTAACTGGTGATCAAATCCATAAATTTGCTAAGATAATAGCAATTGCAGATACCTTTGATGCCATTAATTCTAATAGAGCTTATAAGAAAAGGAAAAAACCTCTTCAATCTTTAAAAACAATAAAAGAAGAAAGCCTAACAAAATTAGATTATTCCTTATGTAATACCTTCTTAAAGGGTTTAGAAAGTTATTATATTGGCCAAAATGCCTTATTAAGCAATAATGCACAGTGCAAAATCATACAAATGAATCTTAATGACTTAGAATCACCTTTAGTATTTTCTAATAATGAATTTATAGATTTAAGTAAATCTAGAGATTTATCTATAATTGAGTTATTAAATAATTGATAAATAAAAAAGGACATAGATATTATATTCTTTGTGACCTTTTAGGCTACAAGTGACCAGAATATAATATCTATCTCCTCCTATACTGAAGGAAAGAAGTTTCTTCCTTAATTCTACATTTTACATTATTCATTTTTCATTATGCGAAATCACCTATAGTTTTTCTCTTCTTTTACTTGATTGAATAAATAAGTTCTTTAATTTCTCTTCATCTTCATTTACTATAGAACTTTTTATTTTATTTAGTTCCAATAAGAAGTTATCTATTGATTCTAATAAATTCTTCTTATTTCCAAAGAACAGTTCACTCCATAAATCTTCATTAATATTAGCAATTCTAGTTAAGTCTCTATAGCTATCTCCTATAAAACTTCCAGTATCTCTTCCCTCTTCATCGCTATTAATTAATGCCACAGCAATAGCATGAGGTAACTGACTTGTAAATGCAATCATCTTATCATGATATTCTGGATTTATTCTCTTTATCTTTTTAAAACCCATATCATAAATAATATTTTCTAAAAGCTTTATATTTTCTTCCTTATTTCTATCCGTTACAGTTATTAAATAATTTGCGCCTTTAAAAACCTCTTTTGATGCATAATCTATTCCTTTTTTCTCCCTGCCAGCCATAGGATGACCAAAAATAAAATCTATTCCTTCTGGCAATATAGCTAGTATATCATCAACAAAATGCTCCTTTATTCCTGTAGCATCAGTTATTATAGCCCCTTTTTTTAAATAATTCCTATTCTCATGAATGAAGTTTTTAACTAACCTGGGGTAAAGAGAAATAATAATTAAATCAGCTTCTCTTATTATTTCCTTACCATCTACATAACCTTCTTTAATTATTCCTAACTCTTTGGCTTTTTTTAAAGTTTCTAAATTACTATCTATTCCATAGACATCCTCATATCCTGCTGCTTTAAGCGCCATGGCATAACTACCACCAATGACACCAAGCCCTACTATTAATATTTTCATAAATACCCCCAATTTAAATGTAGAATGAAGAATGTAAAATGTAAAATTAATGTTGAAATTCAGCCAAAGCTGAATTTCTTCAATAATTCTTCATTCTTCATTTTACATTTTTCATTACTATAGTTTTTTTCCTTCCATTTCAGCTAAAATCCTTACTTTATCCATAATTTTCTTAAAGGATTCTGGTTTTATTGATTGTTGTCCATCGCTTAATGCGCATTGTGGATTGTTGTGTACTTCTATCATAAGTCCATCTGCTCCAGCACTTATTGCTGCCTTTGCAAGTGGTTCAACAAGGTACCAGTATCCTGCTGCATGACTTGGATCTACTATTACTGGTAAATGTGATCTTCTCTTTATAACTGGTATTGCACTTAAATCTAATGTATTTCTTGTGTAGGTTTCAAAGGTTCTTATACCTCTTTCACAAAGTATTACATTATCATTTCCTGCAGCCATTATATATTCTGCTGACATAAGCCATTCTTCAATGGTTGCTGATAAACCTCTCTTTAATAATATAGTCTTATTAGTTTTACCTAATTGTTTTAATAAATCAAAGTTTTGCATATTTCTAGCACCAACTTGAATTACATCAACATCTCTTTCAAAAACATCTATATAATCAGTTGACATTATTTCCGTTACTATTGGCAATCCTGTTGCTTCCCTTGCCTTTTTAAGAAGCTCTAATCCCTCTAATTCTAGACCTTGGAAACTATATGGAGAAGTTCTTGGCTTAAATGCACCACCTCTTAAAAAATTAGCACCTGATTCCTTAACGCTTTTAGCTATTTCTATTATTTGATCCTCACTTTCAACAGAGCAAGGTCCAGCTATAACAGCTAAATTATCTCCTCCAATTAAACTACCTCTTACATCAATCACTGTATCCTCCGGTTTAAATAACCTATTAGCCTTCTTATAAGGCTCTTCAACTTTTAAAACTTTATCTACCCCAGAAAATCTTAAAAGCTTATCTGAATCTATTGCTCTAGTTTCACCAACTACGCCTATTATACAAAAGGTTTCACCTTGAGATAAGTGAATACCTAATCCTTTACTCTCTAATTCTCCCTTAACCTTCAATACTTCATCTTCACTACAATTTGGATTCATTACAATAATCATTTTTTCTATCCCTCCATACTACATTTAAATTAAGAATGAAGAATGAATAATGAATAATTATTGATATAACTCAGCATAGCTGAGTTATGAAATTTATAAATTCCCATGGAATTTAACATTCACTTTTACTTCTTCACTATTAATTTTCTTCATTTTTTCATTCTTTCATTTTTCTAAACTCCGAAGGAGTTTATTCCTTAATTCTTCATTCTAAATTCTTCATTTTTCATTTTTAAGGCTTCCATAGCCATTACATAACCAAATTCTTTAAACCCACAAATTTGACCAATACATGCTGGTGCTATAACTGATTTATGCCTAAATTCTTCTCTTCCGTGTATATTTGATAAATGGACTTCTACTGTATTAATATTTACAGCTTTAATTGCATCTAATATAGCATAGCTATAATGAGTAAATGCTCCTGGATTTATTATTATTCCATCATACTTTTCATAATAAGCGTTATGAATTTCATTAATTATTTCACCTTCAATATTGCTTTGAAATAATTTTATGTCTATGTTTCTTTTTTGCCCCTCTTCATAAATATAGTTACAAATATCCTTAAAATCTCTAGTTCCGTATATTCCTTTTTCTCTTATTCCAACCATATTTAAATTAGGACCGTTAATAACTAATATCTTCATATATTCCCCCCTTTACTTATTACTATTTATTTCTAGTATTATATAATCTATTACTGTTTCTATATCTTTATTATTACTAATTCTATATTGAGAATAATCCTTATATAAATTATATCTTTCTGAATATAGGTTGTAAAGTTTACTTCTGCCATCCTTTAATAATGGTCTTGAGTTAGTATCTACATCTTTTATAATATCTTCTATAGGTCTATCTATAAAAATAATAATTCCATTTTCTTTAAAATAATCTATATTTTCTTTTCTTTTAACTACTCCACCACCACTAGATATAACTATATTTTCCTTTATAATGCTTAATTCTTTGCAAGCCCTTGTTTCAAAATCCCTAAAGTAATCCTCACTTTTTTCAAATAATTCTTTAACTGTGCTTTTAGATATATCTTCGATATAGCTATCCATATCGCAAAACTTATATCCAAGTTCCTTTGAAAGTCTTTTCCCTATAGTAGTTTTCCCACATCCGGGCATTCCAATTAATAAAATTATATTCTTCTTCATACTAATCACCTAAAATCAAAGGAATTTTCTATTTATCTTATTATATATTTCTTCAATAACATATTCATTTATATCAGTATCTTGCCATATTTCTTGTGCTTTAGCTGCCTGCCCAATAAGCATGTAAAGGCCTCCAACATTTATTTTATTTAATTCTTTTCCATAAGATAAAAACTTAGTTTCCATAGGATTGTATATTAGATCCACTAAAACATCAAAATTATTAATTACTTCTTTAGATACTGGTGATTCTTCTATATTAGGATACATTCCTACTGGTGTAGAATTAATTAAAATATCTCCTTTTAGTGATTTCAGTTCTTCATAGCTAATTAACTTTACATTTTCAAGTAAAAAGTCATCTTTTTTTGGATTTCTACTTACTATGTAAACCTCTTTTGCATTATTATCTATTAAATAATGTAATACAGCTCTTGAAGCCCCTCCATTACCTAGTATTACCACTACTTTATCATTAACTTCTATATTGTTAACCTTTAGCATATATCCAAATCCAAAATAATCCGTATTATATCCATATAATTTTCCTTCATTTAAAGATATGGTATTAATTGCCCCTATTTTTTTAGCTTCATCAGATATGAAGTCAACATATTTCATTATATCCTTTTTATAAGGAATAGTTACATTGCATCCCTTTATTTTCAATAGCTTTAAAGCTTCTGCAAAGTCACTTAGCCTATCTTTATTAACTTCAAACAACTTATATCCACCAGCTATATTTATTTGTTTTAATATTTCATTATGAATTTCTGGTGATAGACTATGAGAAAGTTTTTCTCCTAAAAGTCCATAAAACTCCATATATTACTTGCCCCCTTAAAAATATTACATATATTATATCACAAAAGTTATATATTATTATCTTTTATTATTTGTAGCTTCTCAAGCTAGAAGTATTCATAATATGACATTTCTTTATTTCTATGTTAATATTAATTAAAATGTATAGCTTGAAAAATAATATATTTATTATGGAGGTAATAATGGCTAAAGATCACAAAACTAAAGTTAATTTTAATTATGAAAATGTAGAAAAGAAAGATAAAAACTTTATGTATCAAAACCTTGAAAGAAGTAATTGCTATAATTGCAATTTTTCTGGTTCAAATTTTGACTATGTAAATTTTAGAGGTGCACATTTTAAATCTTGTAGCTTTTTAAAATGTACTTTTAAATTTGCAGAATTTATAGGTAGTAACTTTAAGAAAAGTAATTTTAAAAATGCTAAATTTGAAAATACTATTTTTGATTCAGTAAGATTAGATAATGTAGACTTTAAAGGTGCTAACTTTGTAAACACTATTTTTGTTGCAACTGATTTAAGTAATGTTAGAAATTTAAATATAAATGATAAAGAAATAAGAATCTACCATGAAATGCCAAAGCTAGATATAAGTGAAGAGCTTAAAAATGCTACTTTAAATACCTTAAATAATAAATATATAAAAAGTTCAAGAGTTTTAGATACCAGAGATGGAAGCATAAACTTCTTAAGCATTATGATCCTTTTAGAAAATTTCAATGAAGAAGATTTAATTAAAGGATTAAACTTATTAGCTAATGAATTAGACAAAGATTTTTATACTTTAAGCTACTTAATAAAATATATTAAAACTAGTTTAGTATCTTAATCTTATATAATTAAATGAAGGTAGCAAAAGCAATTATTATATAATTAACTTAAGCTACCTTCTATCTATTAAATTTGGGATTTGCCTTCTTGCCTCCTTCCCTGTAGTTGAACGTGGTAATCCTAACTTATCTCCTCCTTTCATTTTATTGAATTTAGGATAGTTTCTCATACCTCCTTTCGTCATTCAATCTAAAGCCTTCTTTATTATAAAAATACACCTCCTCTTCCTTATAATTATTATAAATTGCAACTATAGAAGCTGCATTATAATCTGCTGCATACTTTTTAGCTTCAATCATTAGCTGATGGCCTACGCCAAGTCCCCTATACTTTTCCTCAACCATGATTTCTTTAATAGCTAAATTACTTTTGTAGCTTGTATCATTTAAAATTGTGAAATTTATATATCCTATAATTTCATCATTTAATTGAGCTACAATAATCTTAGAATTTTCATCTTCTATTATGGATTTAATGCTCGAATAATCTAAGTCCTCACTTAGCCTAACTATATCATTATAATCCTTAGAGTTCACATTCCTAACATCAAAACCAACCATAAGTATACCTCCCCTAAGTAAACCTTTTCAAGACCCCCATCTTTTATCAAAGATTCACTTTCTTCAAATTGACTATTT
>Ga0129315_1000279_pt1 | contig 50479 bp, 51 predicted proteins | sample Cm827metagenome_FD_94432 | JGI IMG/M metagenome (GOLD analysis project Ga0129315, IMG submission 94432) | Eastern black-and-white colobus group fecal microbial communities from Wisconsin, USA - Cm827 metagenome | ecosystem: Host-associated > Mammals > Digestive system > Large intestine > Fecal... | reverse complement strand
GCCTCTTGATGGCTATCGCAAATTTACCAAAGTTCTAATCGAAAAATTTTCTTAGGCTTGTATATTATTGATGTTTAACGATTAAAACCTTGTCGGAGAATTTTTCTCCGGACACTAGTGAAAGGAAAGAATAAGTGCTTTATATAGAATGTCCACTGTATTAGAAAAAGACAATAACAAACGTATTGCTAAAAATACTATATTTTTATATATCCGTATGCTTCTCGTGATGGCTGTAAGTCTATATACTTCACGAGTTGTATTACGTGTTTTAGGTGTTTCAGACTATGGCATTTATAATGTCATGGGCGGAATAATAGGTATGCTTGGATATGTTAATACCTTACTATCAGGAGCAACGTCCCGTTTCTTGACTATAGATCTTGGAAAGGGAGATTTGAATAATCTGAAACTTACATTTTCCATTTCAAATTCACTTTGTATGGTATCATCCATACTATTTCTTGTTTTAGGTGAAACGGTTGGATTGTGGTTTATGAACACGCAGTTAAATATAGAGCCTTCACGAATAGATGCCGCTAACTGGGTGTACCAATGCGCTTTACTGTCATCTGTATTTACAGTGCTTCAATCTCCTTTTTCTGCATCAATTATTGCTCATGAAAAAATGGATATATATGCATATATGAGTATTTTTGATGTGATAATGAAACTCTTAATCGTTTATGTATTAATCGTTTTTGAAATAGATAAATTAAAACTATATTCAATATTGTTATTTGCAGTCAGTATATTAAACTATCTTATTTATTCTACATATGCACGGCGCAAATTCAATGAAGCAAGTATTCGTTTGGCTTTTAATAAGGAAAAAATAAAAGAAATGTTTTCATATTCTGGATGGAATATGATTATACTCTTTGCAAATATGCTTAATAATTATGGCTTGAATATCCTGCTTAATATGTTTTTCGGCACAATAGTTAATGCTGCAAGGGGGTTGGCGCTTCAAGTTAATCAAGTTGCAAGTCAATTGTATTCTAATTTTCAAACAGCATCTCGTCCACAGATTATGAAGTATTATGCACAAGGAAACCTTAATGGTATGTCTAACTTAATATGCAACACTTCAAAATATAGTGGATTACTTTTACTGTGTTTAATCGTACCTGTATTTTGCAATATTGATGGTCTGTTAAAAATATGGTTAGGACAGGTCCCTGAATATACATCATGGTTTGTGAGAGTTATTCTTTTACAAACGCTTTTCTCAGCTATTGATTACCCTGTAGGTATGGGAATTCAAGCCGTAGGTAAAATGAAATTACCGAACCTTACAGTTTCTATCATTTATCTGGCTGTTTTTCCAGTTACTTATGTTTTCTTGAAATTTGGTGCAGGGCCTATTACTAGTTATGTGGTTTATATTGCTTCTGCACCATTCATTCTTTTGGTGGACCTTTTAATTCTGAGGAAATATGCAGGGTTTGATATTCTCTTATTCTTACGTAATACTTTATTTCCTTTACTGAAGGTAATTTGTCTTAGTATTATTATGGTTATACCAATTTCTATTTGGGGAGAAGATGCAGGTCTATTGACAATCTTGTGCAAGACTATTGCAATGGCCCTATGCGTTTGTGTATCAGCATTTGTATTTGGGCTTCCAAAGGAAATAAAGAATTCTATCACGAATAAATTATTCAATTTAGTAAAGATTTAATTCGCTAAAATATATCAGATTCGTATGACGCAACATACTACTCAGCATCATAAAATAACAGTAATAAGTATGTTTGTGATGGCTTTTTATCCAATATTAGCTTATTACAATGTTTTTGGAGATCAATTAACTTATGCAAGTGTTAGCGTTATTTTATTGTACATTGGCACTTTAATGGTAAAGACTCGAAATATCAGAGTTTTACCTGCTTCATACTATATTTACTGGGTTTATTCCGCATTACAAATATATTTGATTGCAGGAATATCTGGTTGGTCAGATTATATTCCTGGTGGGGTAAATTTTGTCATATTCACAATGGCGATATATACTTTCGCATCAAATTTTAATGAAGAATTAGCAACAAAATACTTGAAATGGATTTTTCTTGCATCCTCAATTCTCTTCTTGATACAATTTTTAGCCTATTATGGTGCACATCTAAGATTATCCTTTTTTCTACCATTAGGAAACAAGCTTACCTATGCCGGTTTATCATATCAAGATCTTGTAACAATTCAGAGTTCCTCAGTATTAAGTGAAGATAACCGTTTTAGTTCTATCTTTGCAGAACCCTCTCATTTCGCTCAATATACATTAATTATATTAGCCATTGAAGTATTTCGGGACATAAATAAATCCAAACTATATACCAATTTTTCTTTGTATATAGTTGTCATATTATTCCTTATACAATCTGGTGCCGGATTAATAGGAGCATTGTTCATCTATGTTATTAAATTTGTTTATTTAGCACTTGTAACTCGAAGTCCAAAGTATTATTTTGCTCTTTCTGTCTTGATTCCAATATTTATATTTTTTGCAAATAACTATCTTAATTCCAGCAGTGGTAGTTATGTGTCAGAACGAATTCAAGAAATGGCCGACTTTGATGAATCACAAACAAATAGCACTTTTGTGCGATTATACTATGGATGGTATGCATATGGCGATTTTGATTCTTTCAGTCAATTATTGGGGGCATCTCGCAATGTTTTAGGATCGTTGCGAGAAAATGGCGGTTTTTTTAATGGCGTTACCACGGTTTTATGTACACAAGGGTTAATTGGAGGCTTACTTTTACTCCTGTTCTATATACAATGTTGTTACAGAACAAAAGCATTGTCAGTTACATTGGCTCTGTTGTTTTTACTTATTTCACTTATTGGGGCAACATATCTAACTGGAATTATGGTAATATTTACTACTATGATTTTAGGCTTAAAACTTGAAAATAGAAGAATATGAGTCACGAATTAGCAATAGTAATTCCTGCATTTAAAGCTGATTTTTTAAAATCAGCTTTAAGTTCTATAGCACATCAGACATGTAAAGATTTTATTGTTTATATTGGAGATGATTGTAGTCCATACGACTTGAAGTCCATAGTAAAAGAATTCGAGAATGTTTTTCCTCTTGTATATAAAAGATTTGATAACAATATGGGTGGAAAGGATTTGGTCTGTCAATGGAACAGATGTCTTGATATGACACATGGAGAGAAATGGTTTTGGTTGTTTTCTGATGATGACATGATGGGACCACGATGTGTAGAGTTGTTTTATAATCAACTTAAGTCCTTTCCAATCTATGATGTATATCATTTTGATGTAAAGGTAATAGATGACAATAATAATATAACATCTATACCAAATTCATATCCTGAAGTAATTAGTTATTATGATTATTACAGAGGAAAAATGCAGGGGCGCTTCTTAAGCTTGGTGGTAGAGAATATTTTCTCTCATGAAATATGGAAAGAAACTGGGGGATTCGAAAACTTTGATCTTGCCTGGGGGAGTGATACTGCATCATGGGTGAAATTTATGCATAAAACAGGTATGAAAACTATTCATGGTGATAATGTATTTTGGAGATGCAGCAATCAGAATATATCTCCAAATACGTCTGAAGATATTATAATTAGAAAGCTTAACGCTCTCAATAATTTCTATAAGTGGTCAATTTCATTCTTTAATAATAAAGGTTTTAATCTTCGTCTGTTGAATTTATATACATACTATCGTCGTATAAGGAATTTCAGAAAGTATGTTTCACAAAATGAAGTTAAGCGTTCCAATCATCAATTTTGCATAAATCATAATTTGTTGGTAATTGAACCTATATTAAATTTACTTACAAAGAAGCAATAGCATTATGGCAAATATTCTATCAACAGAACATCTTTGTCTTGAATGTCGTGCATGTGAACAAATATGTCCTAAATGTGCTATTTCTATGCAGGAAAATGCTGAGGGCTTTTCGTATCCAAATATTGATATGGATAAATGTATAGATTGTGGCTTATGTGTCAAGGTTTGCCCTGCAATTCATGCCGACGACATAAAGAGCAAGTCTTGTGAGGTCTATGCTGCACAGCTTAAAGATAAAACTATTCTCAAAAAAAGTAGTTCTGGAGGAGTTTTTTCTTTAATAGCAGAGCATGTAATAAATTCTGGAGGAATTGTTTATGGGGCAGCCTGGGATGAACATCTCCAATTGCGCCATATTGGTGTTGAAATAATCGATGATTTGCAAAAACTTCGTGGCTCTAAGTATGTCCATTCAGATATAGGTAACACATTTGTACAAGCTCGTGATAATCTTAAATCTGGGCGATTGGTTTACTTCACTGGTACGCCTTGTCAAATAGCTGGCCTTAAACTATTTCTTCGCAAGGACTACACTAATCTTATAACTTCAGATTTAGTGTGTCATGGAACGCCTTCGCAAAAACTCTTTAATCTGTTTGTGAAGGGTATGGAGAAAGACAGGAATGTAAGATTGATTGATTACCAGTTCCGTGATAAAAAAGTTTTTGGATGGAGCTGTTCTTCTTCTTCTTCTTCTTTTTCTATAAATAAGAAAACAGGCAAGAAAAAGTACCATTTCTATGACAGGAATATGGTAGGGTATTTTCAAGCATTTATCAAAGGTCATATAACGCGGGAAGATTGTTACAATTGTCCTTTTGCATGTCCGGAACGAGTAAGTGACATTACGCTTGCTGACTATTGGGATGTTTCCGAGCATCATCCTGAGTTCCCAAATCGTCGTGAAGGAGTTTCGTTAATACTGATTAATTCTACAAAAGGAAAGAATTTGTTGGATTTGTTAGAGAAGAATGTCATTTTATGTAAGAGTACAATTACAAGTGCTTTGAATACTTCCAACCATAATTTGAAAGCTCCAACGCCTCGTCCGGCAGAACGTGACAACGCATATAATGACGCCTTCTCAGATTTTGAAAGTTTCCGTGATAAATACGCGGCCATGGCACGTCCAGAGGATTATTATCGAAAAGCATATCGTAATATGAGAATTAAATCTATCCCATTAATACGAACCTTGTTAAAAGCAATAGGCAAAGCATGAGAAAGGTTAGTATAATCACTATTATAGACAATAATAATTTTGGGACTTTCTTACAAGCTTTTGCGCTATGTAAGAAAATAGAGCAGTTAGGAGCTAAACCTGAATTAGTTGATTATTGTCGCCCTCATATGTCTTGGAAATATAGCTTTAAAACAATATTCAAGACAATACACAATCCATTGAGGATACTGAGTCGCTTATTGTCGTTATGGCAGTCAAATAAAATTCATAAAAAGGACAGAAGATTTATATATCAGTACCTTTCTTCTCACTCTTGTAATAGTATTGAAGATATTAAACGTACTGTATCAGCGGATGTATATATGACTGGAAGTGATCAAGTATGGAACAGTATACACAATAGAGGATTGGATAAGGCATTTTATCTTGATTATGCACCTCAAGGTGCTCCGCGTGTGGCATATGCAGCGAGTATAGGTATGCCACAATTTCAGGAACATGAGAAAGAAGAAACAAAAACTTTATTGGAAAAATACAATATGATAACTCTAAGAGAGCAATCGTCTATTGATCTTCTTTCAGATTTAGGTCTCGATAAATCTAAGTTGCATGCTGTCCTTGACCCGACTTTGTTACTTGATAAAGAAGAGTGGAAACGGCAGATAACACTTCCTCGACTACATACAGAGAAATATCTTCTTGTATATTCGGTAGAAACCAAAGAACAGAATAATGTGATTGAGAGTGTTGCCGAGAAGATTGCTAAGGAACGTCATCTCAAAATTGTAGGAGTTTACTATGGTGGCTCATATAGTAGGATGAAGTGTTGTGACTATAATCATCATTATGCAACTCCAGATGTTTTTCTCTCTTTAATGTATTATGCTGATTATGTGGCTGTTAGCTCTTTCCATGGGACGGCGTTTGCTGTCAACTTTAATAAGGAGTTTATAACAGTGATGCCAGACAGATTTAATAGTCGAGTGCTTAATTTATTGACCACGATAAATGCAACGGATAGAATTATAAAAAATGCAGATTGTGATTTAAAGTCGATAAAGCCTCTTGCTTATGGACAGATCAATGAAATTCTAAGTATAGAACGTGAGGAGTCAGTTGGTTTTCTTGAACAAATGATAGATGTAAGTGATCAATAGAAAGCGACAAAAATATGAAGATACTATATTATTCTAAACCGTGTTTTGGGGATTGCGATTTTCCTTTGCTAAAAGCGATGATGGAGCAAGGACACGATGTTAAGGTTATCTATAATCTTACGCCATACTCCTTGCGTACTACTATATTTAATATTTCAAAACAAATTCCTAAGAGTGGTATCTTTAAAGCTGCAGATTATCCGGAACTTAAAGCATTTGGTGATTATATGCCAATGGATAATGTATACATCTCGAATGATCCAACAGGTAGGTTTTGCTTAAAATCATTATCGTTGGAGTTTAAGACGTTTCTGTTTATAAGAAAACAAAAGTTTGATGTTATTAATTATGTGGAGGACCCATCACCCCTTTTCTCTTTCCTATTATGGTTTTTTAGAAAAAAACTGGTCGTTACAATTCATGATGGTAGACCTCATACGGGTGATGATAACACGAAAAGCCAATTTGTACGTAGAAGATTAAAAAGTTATGTAAAACGCTTTTTGCTACTTAATAAGAAAGAGAATAAATTATTCGAAGAAGGATACGGCATAAATCCAGCATATATCTACAATTCGCATTTAGGTTATTATGAGATGTTACACATGTATGGAAATAAAACAGTCAAGAAACAGAATTATATTCTTTTTTTCGGCCGTATATCTCCATACAAAGGAATTGAGTATTTGTTGAAAGCAATGACAATTGTTCATAAAGCGCATCCGGAAACTCGTGTGATTATAGCTGGTAAGGGAGAATACTATTTCAATGTAGAACCTTATACGCAATTGGATTATATTGAGTTTAGGAATAGATTCATTGAACTTGACGAACTGACTGACCTTATCCGTGGAGCTCAGTTTACTGTATGTCCGTATGCTGAGGCAACTCAAAGTGGAGTAGTTTATTCTTCGCTTGCTTTGAACACTCCTGTTGTAGCAACAAGAGTTGGAGGTTTGCCAGAGATGATAGATGATGGAAAAACGGGTATCCTAGTGCCTCCATGTGATGCTCAATCGTTGGCACAAGCAATAATGGATTTACTCGATGATTCAACCAAATTGTCTGATTTGACAAATAATATTAAAAGATCGGCAGAAAATGGAAATGGGTCGTGGACTGTAATTGCTAAAGAGTATCTAGATGTTTATAAAAAAAGTGATGAATATGAATAATAAGGTATTGGTTATAGGAGCTGACCATCATAATACATTAGGTATCGTAGAGAGTTTAGGCGAAAAGGGAATTAAATCCTATGTCTTGATAGTTGCAGAAGTAAAAAACAGCTTTGTTTTAAAGAGTAAATATGTTATTGATGGTTGGATTTGTCCTTCACCGGATTGTGTCGCTGATGAAATGTTGAAGCATTTTTCAGATACCATCAATAAAACAATAGTTTATTCTTCCTATGATGATGTCTCTTCGGTACTGGACTTGGAGTCAGATCGTCTTGAGAATTTTTTTATTCTTCCTGTTACTAAAGAAAAAGGAAGTTTGGTGCATAAGATGAGCAAGGAATACATGTCTGAACTTGCAAGGGAAGTTGGTCTATGTGTGCCACGAACGTGGATAGTATCAGATGGTATTATTCCAGAAGGTATAGAGTTTCCTTGTATAACTAAAGCGATATCAAGTGTAGAAGGTACTAAAAAGAATATTAAAATATGCCATACAGAGGAAGATTTAAAGACTTTCTTTGCGGATTCCGGACATTGTCATACTATCCAGATTCAAAAATTTATAGTTAAAGAATATGAATTTCAATTCTTAGGTTGTTCTTTGAATTATGGTGAGCATGTTATTATCTCAGGTCGTACACATATAGATCGTCCCAATGGAATTGATAATACTTTTTTCTTGAAATTTGATATGGTTGAACCGGAATTTAGTGAAACGCTAAAAAAGGCCAAAGAGTTCATTAAAAGAACTGGTTATTCTGGCCCTTTTAGTATAGAATTCTTGAAAGACAAAAATAGCGGGAAGCATTATTTTACAGAAACGAATTTTAGAAATGATGGAAATGCTATTTGTCAGACTGCCGCTGGTATGAATATTCCATACATCTACTATTTGTATTATTCTGGAGGTGATTGGCAGAACGAGTTATCTTCATCGGCAATTAAAACTACGTATCTCATGCCTGAGATATATTATTTTAAGTGTATGTTAAAGAGAGAGTTTTCGTTTCGAGAATGGCTTCGAAACTATAAGAAAACGACATGCTTTATCACGTATTTCAAGGGTGATACAAAACCTTTCTGGAGAAGTTTGTGGAATGAAATTGGCATTTCATTAAGGAATAAGCTGAAAATATAATTGAAAAATGAGTGTTCTATGAAATTGATTCAATATTTGCGTAAATTGACGAAGCCATTTTACATAATAGGATATCTGCCGTATCGAGACAATTTCCAATCTGCAGTAGATTTTACAAAGGTGCAATGGATAAAGTTTCCTAACTACAAAAATAATTGGGTTGCAGATCCTTTCCTGTTTTCTATTTCTGATAATACTATAGAAATTTTAGTTGAAGAGATGCGTGAAGAAGAAGGAAAGGGTAGATTGTCAAAGCTATGCATTGATAAAAAAAACGGAAAGATACAAGATAAGAAAGTGATTTTGAGTTTACCATCTCACTTGTCTTTCCCTATATTTTTAAAAGAAAATGGGAAAACTTATGTGTATCCTGAGAATAGTGGAGGCGGATCCCTGCGCATTTATGAATATGATTATTCTACGGATAAGTTGGTGAATCCTCAGGTCATTATTGACGAACCTTTGGTCGATACAATTATTTACAGAATAGATGGAACATATTATGCCTTTGGTGTTGTTGATGATGGCGTTTCACATGGATCAACAAAAATCCTAAAGATATATAGTTCAAAAGCGTTAACTGGTAAGTATACGCAAATACAGACTATCCATTCCGACAAGAAGTGGGAGCGCGGCGCAGGTCAGATAATTGTACGTAATGGCCGTATTTATCGTCCTGCTCAATCATGTGAAGAAAGGTATGGGCATCATATAGTGTTCTTTGAAATGTTATTTGATGGAAAAGAATTCAAAGAAAAATATGTTGGTGATATAATGCCAGGAAATGAATATCCATTATCAATTCATACATACAATGAGTTAGATGGTTATGTCGTAATAGATAGTTTAGGATATTTCTATGGTAGATTTTCTCAATTCTTAATAAACACTAAAAGTATTCTACAGAAATGTCTCAAATTATTCAGAAAATAAGATATGAATCGTTATTCTCAAGCTGTCCGGCTTATAAAGTCTGATTTTCATCGTTATCATAGTTTAAGTAAGCAAGGAAAGTGGAGATTTTTCATAAGTTTGCTTATTCATGACAGTGGTTTTAAATTTCTTATTTGGTTTAGACTAACGGCTGCTAAAGGGCCACTTTTCTTGTTTAACTGGCTGATGTATATGCATTATACTCGTAAATATCATATATTGTTGCCATATCATACAAAAGTAGGTGGTGGTTTATATTTGGGCCATGGAATGTGTATTGTCGTAAATCCAACTGCAACAATAGGGAATAATGTCTCTATATCGCAATTTGTAAACATTGGCTCCAATAGAGGGCATGCAGCAATCATTGAAGATGGTGTTTATTTAGCACCTCATGTCTGTCTGATTGAGAATGTTAGGATAGGCCAACATTCTGTAATCGGGGCTGGTGCTGTGGTAACAAAAGATATTCCTCCTTATTCTGTAGCAGTTGGTGTCCCTGCAAAAGTGATTAAATCAATAGATAAATCATGAAAATAGTTGAAGTAATTACGTTTCTTGGTTCAGGAGGAGCTGAGCGTTTTTTGGTCGATTTAAGTAATGAATTGTCAAAAGGTAATGAAGTGTATCTATTAACGGTACTTGATGACAAGAAGGATCCTGAAATAAGGAATTTCTATCGTTTTGCTATTGATAGTAAAGTTCATTATATGAATCTTGGTTTGCCAAACGGTCTGTCTTATTCAAATCAGGTTGCTGTTAAAACGGCAATAGAAAAAATAGCTCCTGATGTAGTTCATCTTCACTTAGCGTGTACATTGAATTATTGTGCATGGGCAACTTTGTCACTTGCTTGGAAGTATAAGATTTATTTTACAATTCATAGTGATTTGCATAATGGATATGATAGGGGATTTGTTAAGTTTATATGCAATACTTTAGGACGCTTTGGTAAATTTAAGTTGGCTTGTTTGTCAAATAAGAATTATACGGATTTTAAAGCATTCTATCCGCATACCGCTATCAGATGTATTGTCAATGGACGAGCTCCTATAGAGCCAACCGAGTGTTATAGTGAGGTTGCTAATGAGATGAATAGTTATAGGCATGCTGTAGATTCAAAACTGTTTGTGCATGTCGCCCGTTTCCATCCGGTTAAAAATCAATCGCTGCTTATAGAAGCATTTAATCAGCTTGTAAATGAGGGTGCGAATGTAGATTTAGTCGTAATAGGGGCTAATTATGATTGTGAAGATGGAATAAAGTTGCAACAAAAAGCTAATAAAAGAATACATTTCATAGGAGCACATAAGAATATCTCTGATTACATTTTGAATGCTGATATATTCTGTCTTTCTTCTGATTATGAAGGAATGCCAATAACTTTGTTAGAGGCAAGTCTTGCTGGTGTTCCTGCTGTAAGCACTCCTGTATGTGGTGCGGTAGATTTGATACAGAATGGAGTTAATGGATATTTAAGCAAAGATCATAGTTTAGAAGAATATAAAAAAACTATAATCAAGGCAGTTGAGGACTATCACTCTTTAAAATCAAACGCGATGATAATGAAGGATAATAGTCCTTATACTATAGCGGAATGTGCGAAAAAATATATGGAGTATTTTGAATCTTAATTGTTATAAAAGATTATATGAAAAGAATAATAGTGCTTGCATTGTATTACATGTTCCTTCAATATCTACCCAGAACTGACCGCTTTTATATGAAATGGGTAAGGACACTGAGATCCAAAGTGGGGTATTACTTGTTTGACCATTATGGGGGGGGGGAATATAGAGCATGGTGCATATTTTGGAAATGGCAAAGGCTTATGGATGGGGAAAGCATCTGGACTTGGTGTAAATTGTCAAATTCAACGCCCATGTCATATCGGCGATTATGTGTTGATGGGACCCGATGTGGTGATCCTTACAAGTAATCATAAATTCGATAGACTCGACCTGCCAATAGGGGCGCAGGGGATGACGGTTAGTCGGAAAGTTACGATAGGAAATGATGTTTGGATAGGACAGAGAGTTATGATAATGCCCGGTGTGACTATTGGGGATGGTTGTATTATAGCCGCAGGGGCGGTTGTGACAAAAGATGTGCCTCCATATAGCGTTGTGGGGGGAGTTCCAGCGCGAATCTTAAAAAGTAGAAAATAATAAATATTCAATGAAGATATTAGTTGTAACCAATGTTTACCCAAGTGATAATCATCCATATCATGGTATTTTTGTAGCAGAGCAACTGACGGCTATAAAAAAGTTACACGATGATGTGGTTTTTGAGGTCTTTTATATAAATGGTTTTAAGGGTAGATGGCAATATGCAAAATCTATTTGGAAAGTAAGTAATAAGATAAATCGGGGAAATTACGACTTGGTTCACATTCACTATGGGGTTGCTGGTTTATATCTTTACTGGCCTTTTATTAAAAGAGTACCTACCATAGTAACCTTTCATGGTAGTGATATCCAACCAAAAGGAGGTAATGGACGATTATCAGAAAAAGTATCTATTCATACAGCAAAAAAAGCAGATGCAGCAATAGTCCTTAATGAGAAAATGGAAAGAATGGTTAAGCCTTTTTGTAATAGCGTTTTCATGATTCCTTGTGCTGTTGATATGAATACATTCAAGCCATTGCAAAGGACGGAGGAGTATAAAAAGTTTCAAATAGTATTCCCAAGCAACCATGAAAGACAAGTTAAAAATTATCCGTTATTTTGTGAAGTTTTAAAGATTTTGAAGGAACAATATGGTATTGAAGCCGAGGAACATGAATTAAATAAGATGACTCGTCAGCAGATAGCTCAGTTGTATTCAAATTGTGATTTATTGCTTATGACTTCTAACTCTGAGGGCTCCCCACAGGCTGTTAAGGAAGCGATGTGTTGTAACTTGCCTTGTGTTTCAACTCCAGTTGGTGATGTGAGTGTATTGCTTAAAGGCGTTAAAGATTGTTATGTGTCAGCAACACATGACGCAAATGAATTAGCAAAATTGGCTGCGAAATCTATAAGTAGAGCTGGGGACGGTATTCTTGGTAGGAAGAAGGCTATCCAACTTCAACTTGATGAAGATTCAATTGCAAATAGGATTTATAATGTGTATACCAAAATTATTAAATCTTTAAACGAATAGATCAAATGACCAAACTTAACAATATGGTAATGTTCGCCTGTAATCAAGGCGGACATTTCTCCCAGATGATGGCTTTGCATGATTTGTTTGGCAAGTACGACACTGTACTTGTAACGGATAATGTGCGTGCTACCAAGCAAATGCCAGCATTGAAGGAGATAGGTGCAATAGAGATAATGGAAGGAGAATCATCCCGAAGAAAAGAATTGAAGGATGGCGACACTGGGAGCAGATGGTCGTTTTTAGGTGTCTATATAAAAATGCTGTTAGCCAGTAGAATATTGTGGAAGAAGTATAGGCCAAAGGTGATAGTTTCTACTGGTAGCAACATAGCTGTTCCCTTGTTTATCATTGGTAAACTGCATGGAAGCAAGATAATTTTTATTGAGACTCGTGCAAAGGTGTATTCACGTTCGATGACAGGAATATTAGTTAGACATATGGCCGACCAGATATTCGTGCAATGGCCAGAGATGCTGAAACTTTATCCTGAGGCAAAATATTGTGGGACTTTAGTGTAATCTCATCCGATAATGGTATTTATAACTTTAGGAACTCAGGGCAACCAGTTCCCTCGTTGTCTCGAAATGGTGGAGAAGTTGATTGAAGAACTTCACCCTAATCAAGAATTTATAGCCCAGTTGGGCAATACGCATTATTCTTCAAATAAAATAAAGTGTCTGGATTATGTGCCAGAGACAGAGTTTAAGGAGTATATAGCCAAAGCAGATGTCGTGATAAGTCATGCGGGTAGCGGTGCTTTGTTCAGTGCCATACAGAAGGGTAAGAAGTGTATAGCAGTAGCTCGTTTGGCTAAATACAATGAAATGCTTAACGACCATCAGACAGAACTTGTACGCAAACTGTCGGAAGACGGCTATATCCTTGATGGAACATATTCCATTATAGATGCTTGGAAAAAACTTGATAGTTTCGTTCCACGCAAGTGTGATTTTGAATGTACTTTGCCTCAAGAAATAGGTGAACTCATAGATAAGTGGTTGAAGTAAGAATTCAAGAGGAATGAGTGACATAGAAAACCGAAAAAAACGTATGAATGGCCGGAAAGTGAAGGAATTGTTCTTTATTTAGGTTACATTGAAAACAGCGAATGACAATCCATATCTATCGAATATGATAAGTGCTAGATACTAAAGGCGTTATTAATAAAACATTATGTATAAACATTTTTTTAAAAGATTGATTGACATCGTGTTCTCAGCTGTGGGCATGATAGTGTTGTCACCTATTTATTTGCTGCTGACACTATATGTGGCAATTTTTATGGGGTTACCAGTTCTTTTTGGACAGGAACGTATAGGTAAAGATGAAAAGCCTTTCAAATTGTATAAGTTCCGCTCTATGACAAACAAGAAAGACAAGGATGGTAACTTATTGCCAGAAAGCGATAGACTGACAAAGGCTGGTATCTTGTTGAGAAACTCTTCTTTGGATGAGTTGCCTGAGTTATGGTCTATATTTGTGGGAAAGATGTCGATAGTAGGTCCCCGACCTATGCCAACCTATTATGGACCTTATTTCCTGCCTAAAGAAAGAAAGCGCCATTCTGTCCGCGGGGGACTAATTCCTCCTGACTCTTTGAGCGGTAAGGCTTTGACCAGCTATGAGGAACAGTTTGAGTATGAATGTTATTATGCAGATCATGTCTCTTTGTGGTTGGACATTAAAGTGATTTTCACTACTTTTAAAATATTGTTTAAACGGGTTGAGGAAGATTATGGTACGTGTGAGCGTCCTCATTTGAATGTTTATCGCAAGGATATGATGAATGAGTCAATACAGAACAGTTATGATACAGACAATAAATGAATTGATTAAAAAGAATGGTACACCATTCTATCTGTTTGATGAGGAAGGTTTTGTGAACAACTATCGTAAGTTGGAGGATACATTTAAGGCAGTATATCCCAATTATCGAATATCGTATTCGTACAAAACAAACTATACCCCGTTTGTGTGCCATTTGGTAAAGAGTCTTGGCGGTTACGCGGAAGTAGTGTCAGATATGGAATATACCCTCGCCAAGAAGTTGGGCTATGATAATAGTCAGATAGTCTATAATGGTCCTTCAAAGGGGGAGGAGATGTATGAACACCTTGAAAACCATGGAATTCTTAATCTGGACTCCTTAGATGAAGCAAAGCGGGTGGTGGATTACTGCAAGGCTAATGCCGACAAGCGGTATACTGTGGGCATGCGTATAAACATGGATTTAGGTGCAGCTAACTTCGTTAGCCGTTTTGGTTTGGAGCCTGACAGCAAGGATATGCTGGAATGTGTTAAACTGATAAAAGGGACGCCAAATCTTAAGCTGATAGGTTTGCATTGTCATATAAGCCGCTGCCGTGGTTTGGATGCTTGGGCAGAACGTGCCAAGATCATGTTAGATATGGCAGACAAGTATATTGATGGTGTGCCTCAGTATATAAGTTTAGGTAGCGGTATGTTTGCCGATATGGCAGACTATCTTAAAAATCAGTTTGGTGGTGATAGAGTACCTACTTATGAGGATTATTGCAAGGTCACAATACAGCCATTTGCAGAACATTATAAGTGCGTGGACAATAAGCCAATGCTTTTCACAGAACCGGGAACAACAGTGGTTGCCAGATATTTGAGTTTTGTAAGTAAGGTATTGAGCATAAAGCAGATTCGTGGAAGGAGGATTGCCAATATGGATGGAGACTACCATAATTTAGGTGAGATATGCACAATGAAGAAATTGCCTACACATGTGATTGCTGGAGGTAAAGCGCAGAAGCATTATGACAACATTGACATAATGGGCTTTACTTGTTTGGAGCAGGATGTGATGGTGCCCGCATGGGAAGGAAATCTTGCGGAGGGGGACATTTTGGTATTTGATAATTGTGGTGGCTATTCGATTGTCTCAAAGCCGCAGTTTATAAAACCTCAGAGCGCGATGTTTGCAAAGCGTATGAATGGCGATGTGAAGATGATAATGCGAGCTGAGACTTTCGATGATGTGTTCGGTAAGTTTAATTTTGAATTCTAAAAAATAAAAGCGATGAAGGATATTACAGTATTAAGCTCAGCATGTGGCGCTTATTTTATGCCGGGCTTTTTCCGTTGTCTTAAGGAGAACCATGAGCGTAATATTAGAATTGTAGGCTGTGACTTGAGTGATGATGCTTTGACAAACAGTTTGTTTGTGGATAAGTATTATCAGGTTCCAAGGTATACAGACACCCATTATGTTGACGCTTTGTTGGACATCTGTAATAAAGAAAATGTGGATGTCTTCTTTCCTCATATTTCCATGGAGCTTCCTTTTATTTTGGAACGCATGGAGGATTTTGAAAAATCAGGGGTTAAAGTTGCTATATCGGACAAGGAAACTTTGGCGACAGCTAATTGTAAGTATCACTTGTATGAGTTTATGACGGAAAAAGGATTGACAGTTCCTCAATACTTCCTTGTAGACTCGTCTGAAACTTTGCGCAGAAGAATAGGTGAATTAGGATTTCCAAAGCGCCCCGTTTGTGTAAAGATGACCGAAAATAGTGGCAGTCGTGGTGTGCGTATTGTACGAGCAGATATTTCTAAGAGCGATCTGTTTATGCATGACAAGCCATCTTCAATGAATGTTACATTAGATGAAATGTGCGAAATACTGGATGGTTGCAAGCCGATGCCTACTATTATGGCAATGGAATTTCTTCCTGGGGTAGAGTATACCGTAGATTTGCTTGCAGATCATGGCAAGACGTTGTATATTGCCGGTAGAAGAAACACAACAAGCTCTATGAGCATTGCTCAGACTTCTGTTGTTGAGAAAAAGGAGAGTGCATATAAATTGTGTGAGGATATTGTGCGTGAACTTAATCTTGACGGCAATATCGGTTTCGATTTTATGCTTGATGAAAACGATACTCCTTGGCTTACAGATCTAAATCCTCGTGTGACGGCTACTATCATTCTTTATGCGGGTGCAGGCATGAATTTTCCTTATTTGCGTGTTAAGCAGCTGCTGGGAGAGGAGTTGCCAAACATTGAATTGAAGTATGGAACCAAATTGGTGCGTAAATATTGGGATGTGCTGTATAATGATAATGGCATGATTCAAATTTAATTTATTTCTGATGAAAAGAATTTTGATTACCGGTGCCAATAGTTATGTTGGAACCAGTGTTGAGAAATGGTTGTTAAAGACTCCTGAAGAGTTTGAAGTTGATACTGTTAGTACTATGAATGAGGCTTGGAAAAAAGCAGACTTCACAAAGTATGACGCAGTGTTTCATGTGGCAGGTATAGCTCATGTGGATCCGAAGCCAGAGATGGCACCTCTTTATTATAAGGTGAACCGGGATTTGACTATTGAGATTGCAAAGTGGGCTAAGGCGGCTGGGGTGAAACAGTTTGTATTTATGAGTAGTGAGATTGTGTATCATGTGAGCAGATCGCTAAAGCCGCACATCATGACACTTGATACAATTCCAAATCCAAATGACTTCTATGGTGATTCTAAACTTCAGGCAGAGAACGGTTTGAACGAGTTGGCGTGTGATACTTTCAAAGTGGCAAACCTTCGTCCACCTATGATTTATGGTCCTAAATGTAAGGGTAACTTTTTGCGCCTTGGTTGGCTTGCAACGAAGACGCCAGTATTCCCAAATTGGCATAACAAGCGCAGTATGCTTTATGTGTATAATCTTGCTGAATTTGTGAAGCAGGTAATCGTTCGCGAACTTTCTGGTACTTTTTATCCTCAGAATCGTGAGTTTTCTGACACTGTTGAGATAGTAAGGTATTTTGCAAAAAAATACAATCATAAGATTTGGATTAGCAGTTTGTTTAATCCTTTCGTTTGGCTCGGCTCTTTCTTCCTGCCACAGGTGCCTAAGATGTTTGCAAGCAGCTACTACGAACCAGAGATGAGTAAGTATGACTTCGATTACCAAATCGTAAGTTTTGAGGATTCTCTTAAAGGTTTGGAGATTTCGGATGCAAACAAGAAGATGAAGTGATGTCCCTATTTCAAGAACTCATACTAATATCATTAGGGAAACGAGATGGTTTCTCGCGCAGATTGACTGATAAAGATTGGACTTCCATTTATATGGAAGCCCAACGGCAGTCGCTTGCAGGAGTATTGTTGACAGGTGTCGAAAGGGTTATCGCTTCAGGTGAAAATAAACCGAAATTCTTGATACAATGGATTGCTCAGACCTTGACATTGGAAAACAGAAATCGACAGTTAGATGCTAGGTGCAAAGACATTACGGACATCTTCAATGGTATAGGATTGCGAAGCTGTGTGCTGAAGGGACAAGGTGTTGCTATGCTTTATCCTAATCCCTTGCGACGCCAGAGTGGAGACATTGACTTGTGGGTGGAAGGAAACAGAGGCGATATCTACAAAACTCTTAAAGCAAGGTGGAAGGTTGGAGAAACTGTAATTCACCATGCTGACGTGGAGATATTCAAGGACACACCTACAGAGATTCATTTTATACCGAGTTTTACATATAGTCCTTTCCTTTACCGCAAATACAAAAAGTTTTTCAAAAGGTGTGCAGACAGGCAGTTTGCCAACTATGACAAGACTGTGGGTTTTGCCTACCCTACGCCAGAATTCAATGCTGTGTATTCATTGATGCATATATTCCATCATGTGTTGCATGAAGGAATAGGATTACGACAGTTGCTTGACTATTATTACATACTAAAGAGTCTTGATAAAGAGCAACGGTTGCAGGTGTTTGAAGAGATGAGACACTTGGGATTGGCTAAGTTTGTTGAGGTTGTGATGTATGTGGAGCAGCGGATGTTTGGACTGGAGTCTGAGTTCTGGCTGTGCCAACCTAATGAAAGATTAGGAAAGCGTCTGCTGGCAGAGATAGAACTGGCAGGGAACTTCGGAAAGTATGACGAGCGCAACCAACAAGTTAACCGCAAGAACAGAATGCATGTGTATCTGCATAATGTGAGGAGAAACTTCGTGTTCTTTGAGTTTGCTCCAAGCGAAGTGTTGTGGGCTCCTATATGGAAGCCGTGCCATTTTGTTTGGAGAAAGTTAAAAGGATATTCTTAAGAAAATAATAATTATGATTTAAAACTATAAAACGTGTTTTTGACTTCGTATGTGCCTTCCTTGGCATTGTAGGCACTTCACCGATGTGGATTGTTTCCATTATCCTTACGGAACTGAGTGGCCCAGGACCTTTGTTTTACTTTGCCAACCGTGTGGGCAAGGACAACAAGAAGTTTAAGATGTGGAAGTTCCGCTCCATGCGTGTGGCAAGAGGGGCTAATGAGGCTTCGCTGCGTCCTGACCAAGACCGTATATTCTGGTGGGGTAAGATTATGCGAAGACTGAAGATTGATGAGTTGCCTCAGTTGATGAACATCTTGAATGGTACTATGTCGATTGTCGGTCCGCGTCCTGCAGCTGTTGATCAAGTGGATATCACCCGAGGTGGTGAGAATGCTATAGCTGCTACTGTGCCTTGTGGCTTGACTTCGCAGTCAAGTCTGTGGGATTATATTTATGGTGACCAATTTCCAGACGAGAAGGAGTATAATGAAAAGGTTTTGCCTATCTGCTTGAAGCTGGATGTATATTATGTGAAGCATGCTTCGTTCTTTGGGGATATCAAACTGATTCTATGGACAGTTGTGGCGATTCTCTATACGGCATGTGGGAAGTATCCTCAGTGGATGCATGATAAGCTGGTGGGGTATGCTCAAAAAGTTCAATAATATGAAAATAAACGACGCATTTTCAAAGATCAATCTCTGCTGTAACGAACTTCTAATCATCAAGGAAATTCTTAATACTAAAGAAGCAGATGATTTCTGCTCCCGTATGCTAGCTATTTATGCGATGGTCAGAGTTGACGACATCATGAAGATATGGGGAAATACGATACCTAAAAGCGACAAAATCCGTTCTGATTATGAGAACATATTACGTTCGTATAATGATGGTCTTCGCAATGTGAGAGATAAACTGGGGGCACATTTTCAATCTCCCTCTGTAATCGTGGATTTATTTGGAAGTGTGAAAATCTTTAAGAAAATAGACTATGCTAACACATTGTGTCTAATAGACCAAATATTTGAATTCCAAGAGAAACGTGTTGAAACGGAAGTCAAACGTCCCAAGGTTAACAACGATGAAGACAGAGACAAAGTTGTAAGGATATTGAGGAATTTATATTCCGATGACAAAGCATATTTAACCAATGGGGTTTTGGACTTGTTTGGAATAAATAAAGGCGGACTCATTTCATGTTCTGAAGCCCAAGGCAAAGGCCAATACCTAAGAAGCATCGAACAGATGGTCAAGGTGAGTTATGCACTTGTTAGTATGACATATAACGAGAAGATGACAGCCAATCTATTCAAAAGACTTTTTATATGTACAGTGTATAATTACCATGACAATCTTATTACACGCACAGACATTAATAGCAATGCTGTGCAGTATGAAGAAGGCTTTGACAAATTGTTTTTGGGTTTAATAACAGCAAAAGACAACAAGGCGGAATTAGAGACAGCTTTCAATAAATTTGAGAACTTACATCATATAGATAGCTTTATAAAGAGGTATCGAATGGTTAGGGATCACGCTTGTGCCCATTTGGATGAGAAAAATGATGTGATGCAAATTGAAGCGGAATTGGAAAGATTGGATGTAGAGGAACTATATGATGTATATACAAAGATGCTTGACCTGTTCAATTACATCTGTAACAATGTAACCCTTTTACAACCAATTGCCATCCCGAATAGAATTAGAATATATGATGCACAGATAGAGTCGTCTCCTGATGCGGAAAACTATTATGGAGAGAAACCAGATTTGGGAGAAAAGACATCGTTTGAAATGAAAGAAGTTTTCCGTTCAATAAGGAGGCATGACCGTGGGTTTGACGAGGCTGTGGACAAGTTGAACAGTTCTCTAAAATCATCTAATGAAGCTGAGTACAGGGAAATCATAGATACCATTGCGGAAAGACTTTGTCAAGCAAATATCCCAGAAGTGGAATTATCAACCATAATAAACGCTTTATGCAATGCAAAGCGAGGATATCCAGAGAGATTGCAACATAGCATACTTGCCATGCTGGATAACAAAGGAATAAAAGAATCCAACAAAATCCATCTGTTGTGGGTACTGTCGAGCATCTGTGTGGAGGATAAGCGATATGATATTGACCACTATCTAGACTCTCTTATTATGCAGAGAATACCCGTTTTAACAGGATATGCAACATTGGCTTGCCTTCATAAAACAGTAGAAAAAACGAGGTCGTGTATCGTAGCACGAAACAGAGCACATGAAGTAAATGAACAATTCGTGAACTATTGTAAGTCGCTAAACAACGTCACGGAAACGCTTGCTTTGTTGCTTATGATGAATCAAAGATGGTTTCATGACCCAGAATATAACTATTACAGAAGTTACGAAGCACATTATAACGAGTTTTTAGAATGTGAGATTTCCATTGCCCTGAGAGGATATCTCTCTTACATTAAACTCACAGACGATGGTGAGTACATGATATGTATAAGCTATCTTGAAACAAAACATTATCTGTTGTTGCTTTATAGGTTGGCGGTTAAGGAAAAAGAACGAAGACAAGACCATAATGTATTTCTTGAATTATGGAATAGTAACTGTTTCTATAGAACCAGATTTGATGTTTACGAAGCATTGGGAGTTGGTTTAATGACGGAATTATCTGGTCAAATAGATGTAGCGAGAGACATTTTTGCGTCTATTGTAAAAGACAATCCTATTAATGAAGACGCTATACAAACGCTTGATCAGTTTAACGAAAGACATAACAAATTGAATAAATCATAAAAATCAAATGAAATACTTATTAGTAGTAGCCCACCCCGATGACGAAGTTCTCGGAGCTGGTGCATCAATGTGGAAATGGTCGCATGAAGGCGACGAAGTTGACGTTGCCATAATGTGTACAGAGGCAAAAGCAAGAGCTTTCCGTCCTTCGGATGCAGAGTTGGAAGGTGATACGGATGCTGCCACCAACTATGTTGGAGTAAGCAAGAAGTATGAGGCGACGTTCCCGAATATCGAGATGAACACTGTGCCGCATTTGAAATTGGTGCAGTTTATTGAAAGTGCTATCCGTGAGAGTGAGCCTGATATTGTAATTACCCATCATCCTGCTGACACCAACAACGACCACTTGCAGACTTCTATGGCTTGCCAGGAGGCGGTCAGGCTGTTTCAGCGTCGTCCGGAGGTGAAGCGTGTGAGGGAGTTCTGGTATATGGAGGTGCCGTCGTGTACGGAGTGGAAGATCAATAGTGCGATGGTGTCGTTCAATCCGAATTGTTATGTGGAGGTCGGCAAGGATGGTGTGGATGCGAAGGTGAAGGCGCTTTCGATGTACAGGGGCGTGATGAGGCCTTATCCGCATCCGAGGTCGGCGGAGTTTATCGAGGGCCTTGCGGCGTATCGTGGCGGACAGTGGGGCTTGATGTATGCGGAGGCCTTTGAGGTGGTGGTTAGGGAGTATTAGTGGGAAGAGGCGAACACATTGACATTGACTTCTGTATGGCCTTGGGTTGATTTGTTGTGACAGGGATTTGGGACATAATCGAGACACGTGCTTTATCGGAGGCTTACTGTTTTGTGAACAATCAGATATTATTTCAATACGAGAAGTATTGTTAGTAATGCTATACAGACTTGTACCAAGTTTGTACCAAGTCTTTAGAAGCATGGCGCGACATTCAGATGCTTGATGTCGTTGCGAAAGCAATAAGAGTTATGAATAATGAGACCTCATTGAAGTCTCTAATAGACTTAGGGAATTATGATGGAAATTGACAATAAGTTCATCTCAAAGTTGCTCTCCGAGGCTGCGGAAAATCCACGGCTTCGTCAGAACTATGACCTGCGCACGTCATCCGACGACAACAGCCAGCGTATGCTCAATGCTCTTCTTCCCGGTACTGTGGTTCCTATCCACCGGCACCCGAACAGCACAGAGAATGTATTGTTGCTTCATGGAAAATTGGTCGAGGTCTTTTACGAGGAAGAGCGAGCTGGAGATGTCATTGAACTTGGAGATGTCATTGAACCTGGAGATGTCATTGAACAGAAGCAGGATATGGCAATTGGGCGTCGCCTCCATGAAATGGCACGCATTGTCCTGGACCTGTCCTCCGGCAATTACGGCTGTGTAGTCCCCGTCGGCGTCTGGCACACGGTCGAAGTCCTGGAGCCTTCCGTCATCTATGAAGCCAAGGACGGAAAGTACGGTGAAGACGGGAGCGAGACGGTGTGAGTTTTGGGGTGGACGAGGAGATTGTTCCGGCCTATACTTATACTGCGTCGGCATCTGTCGTCGCTCATGTCGGTGCTACCATTGTCCTGGTGGATTCTCAGAAGGACAATGTCGAGATGGATTACGATAAACTGGCTGATGCTATCACGGAACGCACCAAAGTCATTGTACCTGTGGATATTGCTGGTATCTGCGCTGATGTGGATAAGGTTCGCGAGATAGTGAGCCGTCCTGAAATTCTGGCAAAATTCCATCCTGCGAATGACATTCAGAAGCTTCTGGGCCGTATCGCCATTTCCAATGACTGCGCTCATTCATTTGGTGCTTCGCGTCATGGCAAGATGGCTGGCGAGATTGCTGATTTTTCTTCGTTCTCTTTCCATGCGGTGAAGAATATCACTACTGCCGAAGGCGGCGCATTGACATGGAATCTGCCGTTCGGAAACGAGAAGGTGGAGCGCCAGCAGGTGTATTGCGGAAGTCCTGTGCCTTTCATTGAGGGTGAGTCCTGGAACGAGTTTATCTACCGTCTCGCCCAGTTGTTCTCGCTTCATGGTCAGAACAAGGATGCGCTCGCAAAAACGAAGCTAGGTGCATGGGAGTACGATATCATTGGCCCATGGTACAAATGCAACATGACCGACATCATGGCGGCTCTTGGTCTAGTCCAGTTCGAGCGTTATCCGTCAATGCTGGAGAAGCGTCACGAGATGGTTTCATTGTACAATGCCGGCATCGATTCTCTGAACGCTGGCCTTGATGCAGCCCATCAGGTCAAGTATCTGAATCACAGGGCTCCAGATCATTGTTCTTCGCACCATCTTTACCTGGTCCGTCTCCAGGGCCGCACCCGCGAAGAGGCCAACAAAGTTATCGAGCAGATGGCAGAGCGTGGCATCGCAACCAATGTCCACTACAAGCCTCTCCCGATGATGACCGCCTACAAGGCTCACGGCTTCGACATCGCCGATTTCCCGAACGCCTATCACCTGTTCGAAAATGAAATCACGCTTCCTCTGAACACCAAAATGTCAATGGAGGACGCCGAGTACGTGATAGAGAATTTTGCGGAGATTGTTCGTGGACTGTAGGGGAGAGAGATGAATTAGTCGCTCGAATTTTGGAGTAATCTGTGGGATTATACAGGATTCGGGCGACTTTTGGTATTTGGGAGCAAGGTGACGATTTGGTGCATTTTCATTGACAAGTATCTTGGAGGTGGCCGGTCTGCATTGTCCCCAGTCTCCATCTTCGACGTGAGAGAAAGAACGTCCGGGTTCAGCCTCCTTGGCGATATCCTCTTCCTCTCGGATGCGCCTCACGACATTGTAAACGGTCCGCTCAGATACGGACGGGAGGTCTGGGAAGTGTTCCTTCAAGTGATCCAATACCTGCGCGCTCGACAGAAATGGCGCCGCAACAAGTTGGTCCACAATAAAGTCTCTGTAGGGATCAAGCTTGCACGGATGACGTCTGGCCTCTCTGTGAAGGTGCTCGTTGAACTCCGTTTCGCTCATCATCTGATAGCGGCGGACGGTGTCCCGGTGGATTCCGAGCTTGATCGCTATCTGCTGCTGAGATAGGTTTTCACGGGACAATTCATTAACTTTGTTCCACATAGTGAAAACATTAAACGACAATCCCTAAAATAGCGAGTCTTTGTTAATAAAGGAGAATATCTTTCTGTCTGTTACTTTGTCATCGGGCCCGACCTCGCCAATGAGAAGCGGTGAATAAGGGTTGTGGAGGTGGGATTTCTCTTGAACCTTTTCCTTGTTGAAATTGGCGTAACAATACTTACACATGTGAGAACATGTATTGTATTCACCTATGTCTATACTCTGGACGCAACCACACTCTGGACGCTGGTTCTTATCCTTGCCGACAACCAAGCGGACACCAAGAAGGTCTTCAATAAGAAGATTATCAATGCAATGCCCGTGCTTTATCCCAACACTCTCAAGGGCGATAGCTTCGGCGCAGGACTGAATATTTATGCCGTAAGCTGATGCTATTGTTGCCAGTTTGCCGGCCAATATTAGCATTTCGTTCTGGTCAAGTTCACGAGCTGTTGTATCCTTAAGGTTGCGCTCGGTTTTCTTGTATAGGTCTAGAAAGCTGATTACACAGGTTTTAGTCTTTCCCTGAAGTCTCTTTGCAAGCTCTTCGAAATATTTTACGTGGTAATCTGACGTAATGGTGTCTGTAAAGATGATTGGGTCATATCTCCAGATAACCCTGTCCGGTCCTATCTTGTCAGATAGTTCCTTGAATGTGTCTATGATAGAGGATTTCGGTGGTACATTCTGTTCAATCCTCATATCATATGGATTGATAGTGAACTGGAAATAGTACATATAATCTTTCAGCAGGTCAAGGTTCTGCAACATCGGTTTAGGATTTTTGCTCCAGAAGACGATGCAGTCAATAAGTTTTGGATCCAGCTCAATCTTGCTTATCTGATGTATGTTCATCGGGTTGCGAACATACACGAAGCTTTCTTTTACCCGATTGAAAAACCATTTCGAGTAAAAGGCTGGGATATCTGTTCGACGGCTCACACTAAGTATCATGGCTGTGTCTGGCTTGGTTTCAAAATGATGTATTGTAGGCTTCCGCACGAAGAGAAAGGTTCTATGTCATATGGGATATCTATCATATTAGATCTAATGGAGTTATTGTCAATTCTCTTGCCAAAATACTTGTCCGTATGCATAGGTAACTTCTTAAAACTTCCAGGAAATATTCTGTACGAATTGCTTTTCCGTAGTACTCGGTGAATGTGCAGGAGACATCCGTAGGCCGTAGTCAAATCTGTAGATTCATACGTTATATCGTTTATTATTACCATTCCATACGGCATCGACTCAATAAATGCCAATAGTTTTTCAAGAAACTGGGGCATGCTTTTTGGTGAATACTTTGCCATGTCTGAAAGCATATAATTCAGAATGATGACATTGGGCATAGTGTTGGTCTGGTAGTAATCAAAAAAATCCTGTTTGATGAAATGTACGTTATTTAATCGATTCTCTGCGTATTCCCAGATAGGCTGCCAGATATCATCTATGTCAAAACCCTTATAATCAAATGTAAATGTTGATTGTGGATTCCTTTCCTTATAATCTAAAATACCGAAGAGCTCAGAAGCAGGTCCGCACCCAATTGAAGCAATATTGATATGCTCTTGACAGCCATTGAAGATATGCTCTTGATAGCCATTGAAGTGTCTTTCAAAAACGGACTCTATTTCTGATGAATACCTATAGAAGTGCTTCAAGATGTAGCAATTCAACATATTTGGACAATTGTAGTGTAGTGTCTTATTCGTGAATCGATGAATCTTATAGATGCACACCTTGTAGCAGTTATTTGCATTATTGCACTGCTTTTCATTTACACACGAACTACAATTTTTCGGCTGCTTGTAATGTCGAATGCAATATTGGATAAAAGTATTCAGTTCTGACATCATTATTTCTTTATGCAAATTTTATGCAAAGATACTTATTTCGCCTAATATTTTGAGAAGCTGTTTTGGAATCATTGAAAATATTTGTAAAGCATAATCTGTGTGAAGGCCAACTGGACAATAGCCTCTGCCGTGTCTGCCAGAAACACATAGTCGATGTTCAGGCGTCTTAAGTTTTCCAAACAGGCGAGCGAACGCTCCACTATCCATCGTTTGGGAAGTACGGGGAACTTGTCGGGCACTCGTCAGGACGGAGAACTACTTCCATTGTCCATCCGAACTTTTCGGACACCCAATCTCCAAGAGTCCCGTGATATCCTCCGTCCGCCAATATCTTCGTAAGACGAGGAAACTTGTAATCAAACTTCTCAATCACATTCGGAACTCCCTTGCTGTCATGAATATTGGCCTCATGAATCGCGACGTCCATTGGGAGGCCAAGTGTGTCAACCACAATGCGTTCCTTGCGTCCTTTGACTTTCTTGTTCCCGTCAATGCCCTTGCAGGAAGGAGCAGCATAGTGGGAGGTCTTCACGCTTCTAGAGTCTATGATTCCCATGTAGGACTCACGTTCCTACCCATGATTTTGCGAGCAAGGGAATGCGGAGTAAGCATTCGGTAAACCCCGTCTTTTCTGCATAACTCCGCCGGAGTATCTTTGCGGTTCATAAATAAGGTGACTATATCACATTAAATGTACCTTTTGGAGCGTTTTCAAATGTACCACTTCGGATATGGTCGCTTTCGGTTCGGCAAAGTTATTATTTTTTGATTTTTCCTTCTCATTGATGTCGTGAATTTAACATGATTTTGTATAATTAACTAGGGACTGTCGTGAAATGCCTAAAAAGTTTTCTACTTTCCTAATGAGCGGATTGATAAAGTGATAGAGATTTCGTAACTTTGATAAAGGGAAAAGAATTTTTTTTTCCCCCCCCCCCAACCACCGGCGAAAGTGAAAACTTGGGGGAATCGCAAAATTAATCTGCATGTCAAAAGTGCGAAATTTTTCTGAAATAGCGCCAAACATTGCGTTTCCGGAGTTCAATTTTTACGAGCTCTACTATTCAACTTTCGAGAAGAGCGAATTGGGCAGGATAAAGAAGCGGCTCCCTCTCCGCGAGATGGCAGAGAACTTCGGTCTGGTAAGAAAATGCATGAGGCCGAAGCTGGGACGCAGGTCGTTCTTCACTCCAGAAGGGAAAGTTGCCCTGATGTCCCTGAAGATGTACACGGGACTCAGCTGTCTGAAACTGCTGGAACAGCTGAACGGCGACATCCACTACCAGTGAGTTGAGCGGCAGACTGGGCATCCACCATCCACGGACAAAGTTCCTTGACGTGCAGAAGGCGAACCTGACATACAGGAAACAGCGCAAGCTCAGCAGGATAGTGAGTCTCAGCAAGCCACATTTGAGACCGATAGTGAGGGGCAAGGAGGTGAAGAGCGTCGAGTTCGGAGCGAAGGTCAACAACATATTGGTCGACGCGAAAATAGTCGGAGGAGACACCGGCTGCGCGGGAACTGAAAACAGGGACTACTGCAAGGCGAACGGGATACAGACATCTTTCGTAAAAAGAGGCCGTCCGTTCGGTGAGAAGAAAAAGGAGAAAGACCTTGTCCGAAGGGAACTTGCCAGAGTGAGGGCGACTGCGATGGAAGGCTCGTTCGGGACACAGAAAGAGCACTACGATCTCCGGAGTGTCAAGACCAGGACGAAGCGGACGGAAATCCTGTACATCTTATTCGGCATCCACACGGCAAACGTGGTCCAGTTGGCGGACAGGATAGAACAAAGGGCTCGTTTGGTGGCTGCCTGACACTGAAACTTGCGGTCAATGCGGAGCTCTTGTGGGGGAAATATATCCTCGCCATGAAAAACAGACAAAAAATCCGGCCGAAACGACCGGAAACAGATATAAAATTGAAATTTTGATGAGTCGGACGCAGAAATTGAAGGGATTGGCCGCTGCTTGCTCAGATTGAAAACATTAAACAAGATTATCCCGTCCTCATCATCCCAGCCAACTGTACGAAATAATCATTTGACCAAATGTCAAGTTCCTTTGGGTTGCGCACGAAAGGCAATACATCTTCTTTCACTTGTTTTATATCTGCTGTTGAGAGACGCTCAATGAGTTTCTCTTTGAATAACGTTGGTGTAATATCCTCATTGTTGAATTGCTTGCACCGTTCTGCTAAATGAGTAAAGTCAAGTGGGATATTATGGCGTACATACCATTCAAAATCGTACCAATCACGACCTTTTACTCTGTTCTTCCAGGCACGATATACTAATGCGTGCATCTTGCCTGCAAATAAGTCGGGAAGTGTAAGACAGCGGGTCATAAATGAATACGGCTGAAGCAATAGCTTCTGTTCCGTCTTGAAGTTCAACGGTGGGCAAGTATCTACTTCGATCTTTATCTTTATGGACTCCTCTCTTTGGAAAGTCACATCATATACATCTGTATTGTCTTTAAGAAATGCAGATTCGACCTTTCCGAAATTCCTCTTGTCTTTTTTCTTTATTTCAACCTCACGGCCTACCATTGTAAAAGCATCAATGATTGCAGGAAAATATTTCGTGAAATCGAACTTGTCATCTTGTGCAAGCAATGAAAAATCCATATCCTCACTGAAACGCTGCAAGCCATGAAAGATTCTCAAGCAAGTTCCGCCATAGAAAGCTGCCGACTCGAAAAAGCCTCCTGCATACAAGCCGGCAAGTGTCACTTGTTGGTTCACTTCAAATATAGCGTTTCTCTTCTGTTGCTCTGTTGTTAAATCATAACGGGAGAGCATATTGTCGAATATTTCATTTTTCATCGTCTTAAGAATTTTAAAAGTGTCGAAATTGAATCAGCCTTTTTGCCAACCTTTATGTAGTCTTCGAATATGGTCTCATCCATCTTGCAGAACTCATCCATATCCATACGAATATCCTGTTCTAGATATGTTTCCACATCTTTCATATAGCGAAGATAGACCTGTGGGGAATTGGCAATCAAATCACACAAAGCCTTTTCCGGTGATGCAATAAGAAAAGCATAATTATCCTTATACATACTCCTTACTCCTATCGGAAATGCCACTTTTGAGATATGCTTGTAGTCATAACAGCCGATCGGAGTTTGAAAACTGCGGGAGTGCTTTACCGTCATTGATTGATGAACATATACAGCCTCGGGGATAAGTCCATAATATCGTAGTGCAGTGGACATTGAAATATACGAAGGTGTATAGATATGATTGGCAATCAACTCACTCGATAGGGTCTTTCCTGAATGTTTGGGGTTAGCCACATAAAGTCCCCGCTTCAGTCTGATGATAAATCCTTGCTTTTCAAGCCAAGTTACTTTCTTATTAGCAGACTTCAGTTCCGGATATAACGATTCAATGATTGAAGTTGTTACTGGAATGGTTCCTATTTCACTTAATTCTATCTTCATGCTGCAAATATAGCAATAATTTGAACAATAAAGGAAATATTACTTCTTTTTCTGTTCAGAATATTACTACTAAGGCTATCTTGGCGACCGCTGTCACATAAGTCAGTGGCAGCCTTTCTTGAGAGCGGCTGGCAGATTGCAGGTTTTGCCCCCGTCAGGTGGCGCTCGAGCCGGAAATAATCAGCCAGACAAGATCAGCCGAAAAAGATAGCCGATGATCAGCTTTCCGGCAGGTCGTTCAGGAAGATGGTGCGCCAGGCGTCGGACGGCATTCGCCAGTCACCTCTTGGGGAGAGGGAGACGGAGCCGACTTTCGGGCAGTCAGGGAGGCAGGAACGCTTGAACTGTTGGGCGAAGAAACGTCTGATGAACGTGTTCAGCCATTTGAGAATGGTAGCGTCGTCATATACGCCATCGAAAGCCTTGCGAGCCAGGAAGTAAACCTTCGATGGTCTAGCGCCGAAACGGAAAATGTGGTAGAGGAAGAAGTCGTGCAGCTCGTATGGGCCCACAAGGTCTTCCGTTTTCTGGGTGATGTTTCCCTCGCTGTCCGCCGGCTTCAGTTCCGGACTTACCGGCGTGTCAATGATATCCATAAGTATCTCACGCACAGAGCGTTTGCGGTCTGACACTTCACTCTCGAAATGGTTCTCTGCAGCCCAGCCCACCAGGTATCGCACAAGCGTCTTCGGAATGCTGGCGTTCACCGCGTACATGGACATGTGGTCGCCATTGTACGTCGCCCAGCCGAGCGCAAGCTCAGAAAGATCACCGGTACCCACCACGATACCGTTCTCCTTGTTGGCCACATCCATAAGAATCTGCGTTCTTTCGCGTGCCTGCGAATTCTCATAGGTAACATCTTGAAACTCAGGGTTCTGGCCAATGTCGGAGAAGTGTTGCGCCACGGCCTTGCCGATAGGAATCTCCAGGGATGTCACGCCCAACTCCGCCATCAGGTCGGAAGCATTCGAATGCGTTCTCGTCGTCGTGCCGAGTCCAGGCATCGTGATACCTATAATCCGTTTCCTGTCCCAGCCGAGCTTGTCGAAAGCCAGGACCGTCACTATCAATGCCAATGTGCTGTCCAGTCCGCCGGAAATGCCGATAACGGCAGTCTGCGAATGGATATGAGCGAGCCTTGTCGCGAGGCCAATTACTTGGATATCAGTAATTTCGCGACACCTCTCGTCACGCTCAGCCGCATTGCCCGGAACAAAAGGATGCGGGTCTATATGCCTCTTCAGACATTTTTCGAAATCAGTCGCAGCGCCATCACCAGATGCCACAGCGAAATACCTCCGCGCATCCAGCCCGTCACCCGTGCCGTCAGGTGCCACAGAATGGAAAGTGCTCTCTTTTTGACGCAGCACGGAAAGCTTGTCAATGTCAATGTCGGCGCATATCATCCCTGACTCAAGCGAAAACCTCTTGTTCTCCGCCATCAGGCTTCCGTTTTCATAAATCAGAGAAGAACCGGCGTAAACCACATCCTGAGTAGATTCACCATAACCGCATGAACTATAGACGTAAGCCGAAATCGTCCTTGCAGACTGCTGACTGACAAGCTGTTTGCGGTATTGGTGCTTCATCAGGACCTCATTGCTCGCAGAAAGATTCACAATGATCTGAGCTCCTGCGAGAGCATGATGGGAAGACGGCGGAATCGGTGTCCAAAGGTCCTCGCAGATCTCTATGGCAAAAGTCGCGCGGCCTACATTGAACAGCATATTCGGATAGACATTCACCTTGTGACCAGCGTAGCTGATTTCAGCACCGGCGGCAGGCGAACTGCAGTCCTTGGCATTGTCCTCAATCCGGCCGTAAGCGTTCAGGGTATCAGAAAGAAAATCGCAACCGCTTGAGAACCAGCGCGATTCGTAGAATTCGTTATAGGTCGGAAGGTAAATTTTCGGTACAATGCCCTTCAGCGACCCGTTCTGGATGACCGCTGCGCAGTTGTAAAGCGAGCCCCGCACTCTTACCGGCACGCCCACGACCAGTGTCAATGACTTGCCGCGTGAGAATGTTTTCAGCCTTTTTACGCCTTCTTCAGCTCTGCTGACCAGCAGTTCCTGGGCAAACAAATCACCACAACTGTAGCCCGTGACGGACAGCTCCGGAAAAGCCAAGATGGAAACTTGCTCATTCTCAGCGATTTCCGCCAACCTGCAGATTTCTTCCACATTGGCATTAACATCAGCCACTTTCACTCTCGGTGTCGCCGCAGCCACTCTGATAAAACCGAATTCCATATCTTTCTGTTAAAAAAGTGACACTGCCTGGATGGGCAATGTCACCGTAAATTAAAGTGATTCAATGATTTTGGAGAAGATATATGTCATCTTGTCAGCTGCAGCGTCCGCAGCCTTCACGACATCGTCTCCATCGTTCTTGTAGTCAGCCGCGAACTCCTTCTGTGCGGCATTGGTGATGACCGACATTCCGAAAACAGGAATCTCTGAGTGTCTTGCCACGATTACCTCAGGCACAGTGCTCATGCCGACAGCATCAGCCCCGATAGTCCTGAAGAAATGCCACTCGGCAGGTGTCTCGTAAGAAGGACCTGTACCTGCGATATAAACGCCCTCGCGAAGAGGAATGCCCGCCTCTGCAGCAATCTCCTTGGCCTTGGCAATGAACTTCTTGTCATAAGGATGCGTCATGTCCGGGAACCGCGGACCGAATTCGTCGAGATTCGGGCCAATGAGAGGGTTCGGCAGGAGGTTGATGTGGTCCTTGATGATCATAAGGTCACCGACTTTGTAGTCAAAATTGATACCGCCGGCGGCGTTGGATACGAACAAGTAGCTGATGCCCAACACTTTCATCGCGCGTATAGGCAATGTCACCAGATCCATCGGATAACCTTCATAATAGTGGATGCGTCCCTGCATCGCTATCACGAATTTGCCTCCCAGCTCACCTGCGATGTAATTACCCTTATGCCCGATGGCAGTGGAAACAGGAAATCCGGGGATGTCCTTGTAATGAATTACTATAGGGTTCTCGATCTTCTCTGCAAGCTTTCCCAATCCGCTTCCAAGTACGATTCCGGCTACCGGAACACGTCCGTCGAGCCGCTCCTTGATATAGTCAGCGGCCTTGAAAATTTTTTCTGATCTTGGGTCCATAACTATGTGATTTAGAGTATTTTGATTAGTTGTTCCTTCGCACCTGCAATGATGCCTGCCTCGTCCTTCACCTTGCGGTTCTTCATCACGAATCTGCCGCCTGCAATGACGTGGTCGATACAGTCGCTGTGCGCTGAATAAATGAAATTCGACAAGAATGATCCCGGAGAAATGAAGAAGGTATTATCGGTATTGACTATCAGAATATCCGCCAATCTGCCTTCCTCGATCCTGCCGGTGTTCAGCCCCAATGCCTTCGCTCCGTTTTCCGTCGCGAGCGGGAGAAGTTCCTCCAGAGGCAATGATTTAGGGTCGTTCCTCCAGGCTTTCTGGAACAATGCAGAGGTTTTCATGGCCTCGAGCATATCCAGATTGTTCGATGAGGCGCAGCCGTCAGTGCCTATGCAGACATTTGCCCCGGCATCGCGCAACTCATTGTACCTGAACATATAACCAGACGCGAGCTTGGTGTTCGAGTTGATGTTGTGGACGCAGTTCACTCTGCGTTTTCCGAGAATCTCCACATCATTGTCACTCAGCCAGAGGGTGTGCGCGGCGAGAACGTCCGGACCCAGAACGCCGAGCCTGTCCAGGTATTCGACAGGGGAGAGTCCGCCGTGCTGCTCCTTGCAGTCTGCGATTTCCTTCGCGGTCTCGCTTACGTGTATGTGAATCTTCAGGCCGTGTTTCCTCGCAAATTCTGTGGCCCAGAGAATCAGTTCCTCGCTTGTGGAGTAGATGGCGTGGATGCCGATCTCGAATATGCCGCCGTCATCAAGCCCGAGTGACTCCTCATAGGTCCTGATGCATTGTTCCTTCTGCCTCTCGCATTCCTCATGGTTCCCGTGGTCGAGGGTGACGTATGATACCACTGGGCGGATGCCCATCTCGACAGCGGCCTTGCGGGCGTAAGGGGAGAACCAGTATTGGTCATTGAAGGTGGTGGTTCCCGTCTTTATCATCTCCAGACAGGCCACTTTTGTGCCCCAGTAAACGTATTCAGCATCGATTTTGGACTCTGTCTCCCAGATTTTCGCAAGCCATTCCGTAAGGGGAACGTCTTCTTCAATGCCTCGCATCAATGACATGGCAGCGTGAGTGTGCATGTTAATGAATCCCGGCACCGCTGTCCTTCCTTCGCAGTCCATCACTTCCACGCCTGATGCTGTCTTCACTTCTTCTTCGGAAGCGATGCCGACGGGAGTTATCCTGCGGATGGTCGTCCCTTCAATATATATATTGGAAAGGACTCCGTTGACTACTATATTCTTAAGTAATATCGAACTCATCTGTTCTGCAAATTTGTTTCTAAAAAACGACGAATCTTGTCGTCAAAGTTCAAATATAAGGATTTTTTTCGTAACTTTGAGTCCCGTTATGAAATACGGGTTCGACAACGATAAATATTTAAAAATTCAATCCGAACACATCAGACAGCGGATTTCGCAGTTCGGAGACAAACTTTACCTCGAATTCGGAGGTAAACTTTTCGATGACAATCATGCAAGCAGGGTTCTGCCGGGTTTCCGGCCGGATTCCAAGATGCGCATGCTCAGGCAGTTGGCCGACAGCACGGAAATCATCATTGTCATAAGCGCATTGGACATTGAGCGGAACAAGGTCCGCAATGACCTGGGCATCACGTATGACGTGGATGTGCTGCGGCTTCATGATGAGTTCGAGCGGCATGGCTTCCTGGTCAGCGCCGTGGTCATCACTCACTACAATGGTCAGTCCAGCGCGGACAACTATCGCATCAAGCTGGAGAGGCGCGGTATCAAGACCTATTACCACCACACCATCGAGGGGTATCCGAACAATGTGGCCCTGATCGACTCTGAGGACGGTTTCGGAAGGAATGACTATGTTCCTACCACCAGGCCTCTCGTGGCGGTTACGGCTCCGGGACCGGGCAGCGGAAAGATGGCTGTGTGCCTGTCCCAGCTCTATCAGGAGCACAAAAGGGGAATCAAGGCCGGCTATGCGAAGTTCGAGTCGTTCCCTATCTGGAATCTGCCGCTCAAGCATCCGCTGAACTTGGCGTACGAGGCTGCAACGGCTGATCTCAATGATATGAACATGATCGACCCGTACCATCTCGAGGCCTATGGCAAGATGGCGGTCAATTATAATCGCGACATCGAGATTTTCCCTGTGCTCAATGCCATTTTCGAGAGCATCTACGGCGAGAATCCGTACAAGTCGCCTACCGACATGGGTGTCAATATGATAGGCTACTGCATGTGCGACGAGGAGATCTGCTGCAATGCAGCGAAGCAGGAAATCGTGCGCAGGTACTATGATGCGTTGTGCAGGATGGCGGACGGCGCTGTCAATGATGCTGAAATCAATAAAATAGGCTCTCTGATGAAGCAGGCCAAGATAGACACTTCGTTTCGCAAGACGACTGTGGCGGCCAAGGAGAGGAAGGAGGAGAGCGGTGGTCTGGCTGCTGCTGCCATCGAGCTTGCCGACGGCACTATCATCACTGCCGGGTGCAGCCCGCTGCTGGGTTCGAGTGCCGCATTGATATTGAACGCTATCAAGCATCTGGCTGGCATTGACCATAATATAAAGCTTCTGCCGCGTGATATGATCGAGCCGATCCAGAAGACGAAGGTTACTTATCTTCATGGACATAATCCGAGACTGCATACTGATGAGGTGCTGGTGGCGCTTTCGCTGCTGAGCATTACGGATGACAAGTGCCGCAGGGCATTGGCCCAGCTTCCTGAGCTTGCCGGCTGTCAGGTGCATTCGACGGTGATGCTTTCGGAGGTGGACCGCAAGGTGTTCAAGCGTCTGGGTGTCGTATTCACCTGCGACCCTATAAAAGAATAGGTGCTGATGGGGCCGGTGCATCCCCGGTGCATCCCCGGTGCATCCCCACGGCGCATATATGACGCGCTGCATATAATATAACAAGGAAGGCGACCTCAATCGGGCCGCCTTCTTCGTATATGCTACGGGGTTATACTAGAACATGTCAGGATCCTCTGCCTTTTCATTGACAGGAACCTCTGGCGCAGCCTTTACTTCGGCAGCTCCTTCCGGCGCATCCTTCAGACATTTGGCTCTGATATAGGAAATGACATCCTCAAGTCCTTCAGCGAACTTGTCGAAATCTTCCTTGTACAGGAAAATCTTGTGCTTGTCATAACTGAACTTGCCGTCCTGTTCAACCCTGCGTTTGCTTTCAGTAATAGTGAGGTAGAAGTCGTTATTGCCTTTTGTCGATTTGACATCGAAGAAATAAGTCCTTTTGCCTGCTCTTACCGGCTTTGAATAGATCTCATCGCCGGAGCGATCGTGGGAGTAGCCTCCCTCATAATCATCGTTGTACATATCTCCCTTGCTAAATTTAATTATTTACCAAATATAAGGATAATTCTGAAAAATGGTAGTATCTTTGAGAAAATTTTGTGAAAAAGATACTGATTCGATTATGTTAGGTAGAAGAATTTTGAGGATAAAGGCTTTCAAGGTGCTGTATGGCTATGCATCTGTGGGCAAGATGACATTGGATGATGCGATGAAGGAACTGGAGTTGTCCTGCGAGGCGACACGTGACCTGTATCTGTTTATGCTGTCGATAGTTATACCATTGACGGATGAGGCGAAGCACCGCATTGACCTTGCTAAGAACAAGTTCAATCCTACGGAGGAGGACCTGAATCCGAATACCAAGTTCGCTGACAATCAGGTGGCTGAAATCCTCAGGAACGATCCTGACTTCAAGAAGATGCTTGAGCGCAAGAACCTCTCATGGTCGCAGTATGACCTGCTCATCGGTTCTGTTCTGGACTCGCTCAAGGGCAAGAAGTATTTCCAGAACTATATGGCCGAGCCGTCCCGTTCGCTCAAGGAGGACTGCCGACTTTTCATAAAGATATTTGAGAAGGAGTTTGTGGACAATCCGCAGCTCGCGGCTATTCTTGAGGATATTTCACTTTACTGGATAGATGATCTCGCATATTCATTGACCTTCTGCTGCAGGACGATGGAGGATCTGGCCGCAGGCAAGGCTTGGCGGCTGCCGGATCTGTATATGAGCGACATTCTCAGGAAGAAGAATCCTGAAGCTGATGTGCAGAGCGACAAGGTGTTCGTTACCAGGCTGTTGAAGAACACCTTTACCGGATACGAGGGCTATTACAGTCTCATCACGTCGTCTGTGAAAGGCTGGGAGGCGGACAGGTTGAACTCCATTGATATATCTATTGTGGCGCTCGGTCTGGCCGAGGCTGAGAGTTTCCCTGAGATTCCTCTGAAAGTGACTATCAATGAGTATGTTGAAATTTCCAAATACTACAGTTCTCCGAAGAGCTGCTCGTTCGTGAACGGTCTTCTGGACAAACTTTGCGCGAAACTGGTGGCTGACGGCAAGATAGTCAAGAGCGGAGCAGGACTGGTGGAGTAGATTGTCGTAAAAGGAAAATCTTTTATTATATTTGTAGAATAAATTTTTATTGAAAATGAATATTCTTACTTTAATTCTTCAGGCACCGGCTGGTCAGCAGCCTGTCGGCGGCGGTTGGTCAATGTGGGTGATGCTGATTCTCATCTTCGTGATCATGTGGTTCTTTATGATTCGTCCGCAGCGCAAGCAGCAGAAGGAATTGGAAAAGTTCCGCAATGCCCTCAAGAAGGGCGACAAGGTCGTGACTATCGGCGGCATCTACGGTGAGGTGGCTGAAATCAAAGACAGGACTGTCATCATCAAGGTGGACGGTGACACCAAACTCAGAGTGGACAAGAATTCTCTTGTAAAGGATTTCTCTGAAACTCAGCAGCAGTAGTTCCATAATCCGGACTTCAGGCTATGCGGAACGTGTTCGGAAAAATAACGGAAAAGTTGAATATCAGCGGGAGGGATGCAAAGCTTTTTATTGTCTCTCTCCTGCTGGCTTATAGTATATGGCTGATTCATTATCTGTCATTGAACTATACCGAAATCGTCCGTGTGCCGGTTCAGGCGCAGTGCGACATCAACGGTCACGCTTTCCAGTCTTCGAACACGTCTGTGGCTATGGCGAGGTGCCGCGCTACGGGATTCGGCCTTATCCAGCTGGAAAGGGCTGAGAATCAGCAGCCTGTGGTCATACGTTTCAATTCGTCGGATATGCACAGGAGCAGTGAGGAGATGTACTACATCACGTCTGACGAGTTGAACAAGTACGCTGCGCAGATTTTCGGCACGGGGACCAAGCTGGAGACCTTCCTGGTCGATACGTTGTCCTTCAGGTTTCCTTTCGAAAACCATAAGCGGGTGCCGGTCCAGCCGGTCTATTCGCTCAGTTTCAAGCCTCAGTATATCAATGTCGGAACCCTCTCGGTGTCGCCTGATTCTGTTACGATTTACGGCGAGCCGTTCCATCTTTCCGGCATTGACAGGGTTTATACTGAGTCACTTACGCTCAATGATCTGGACGCTTCGGCTCACGGAGAGGCGAAGCTCGACAAGATCAAGGGCGTGAGGATGTCCGATGCCACGGTGCGTTATCGCCTTAATGTCTCGCGTTTTGTGGAGGTCAAGGTGCAGATACCTGTGGACACGAGGAATGTTCCGCGGGGCAAGTCGCTGATTATCTATCCGTCTGTGGCGGAGGTGACGTTCCACTGCGCGTTCCCGATTTCGTCGGCTCCGACTGACGATGTGAAGGTGTATGTGGATTACAATGATTTTACCAAATCGCTTAAGGGTCAATGTCTTCCGCGTATGGAATCTGTTCCTGTCGGGGTGTTGGACTATACGGTGAGTCCTGATGTGTTTGACTGTGTGGAGAGCGGGAAATGAAATCATTGACATTGCTCATAACTGGCGGTATCGGCAGCGGCAAGTCGCTGGTCTCCAGGTATATGGAGGAGCTGGGCGTGCCTGTGTACGACAGTGACAGCAGGACTAAGGCCCTCTATGAAGGGGAGTTGCTTTCCCGGCTTGAGACTGCGTTGGATGCAAGGTTGAGGACGGAGGACGGGCGGTTCGACAAACGGGCGCTGGCTCGGCTGATTTTCAGTGACAATGTAAATATGTCCAAGATGGAGCAGGTGGTCTATCCTGCTGTGATTGAGGACTTTGAGGCTTGGAAGAATGAAGTGTCGGGGGGAGTGTCAGAGGACATTGGCAAGTGTGGCGGAAAAATTGTAGCGATGGAGTCGGCATTGGCATTGACAAAACCTGCTTTCAGCGGGATTTTCGACATTGTCCTTGCTGTGAGGGCGCCGGAGGAGCTGCGGGTGAAGCGTGCTTGCGAGCGTGACGGTGTGGATGAGGCTGCGGTTCGGGAACGGATCAGAAATCAGAGCGTGGATGTGTCTGCGGTTGATTATATTATCGATAATGACGGGACTCCTGAGGAGCTCAGGGCGAAGACCGAGGCGGTTTTGCGTGAGATTCAGGTGGTGCTGTCCAAAATGAATGATATTTAAATTTTTTAGGTTATGAAAACAGATTTGGCAAAAATTCTTTCAGTGTCAGGCCAGCACGGCTTGTTCCTGTATATCGCTCAGGCTCGTAATGGAGCAATTGTAGAGGCGTTGAGCGACAAACGCAGAACTTGTTTCGATATGAAGAGCAGGATCACCACATTGGCTGATATCTCCATCTATACTTCTGAGGGTGAACTGAAATTGAAGAATGTGTTCGAGAAGCTTCACGCTGTGCTTGGCGAGGCTGATGCTCCGTCTTCCAAGAAGGCTACCGCTGAGGAGCTCAAGGAGCTGTTTACCAAGGCTGTACCTGATTATGACGGGGACAGGTTCTATGTTTCTCACATGAAGAAGGTAGTGGACTGGTACAATGAACTGAAGAATTTCGCTTCTCTCGAGTTCGTGGAGGAAGGCGAGGCGGAAGAAACAGAACAGAAATCTGAGGAATAGAATGTCAGAAAAAAGGTCAATTCAGATAGTTACATTAGGGTGCTCGAAGAACGAAGTGGACTCCGAGCATCTTCTTGCCCAGATCCGTGACGAGTACGAAATCGTGCCGGCAGGGGAGGAACGGGATGTGGACTATCTGCTTTTGAATACGTGCGGCTTTATCGGTGATGCCAAGGAGGAGTCTATCCAGGCCATCTTGGCGGCGGTGGAGCGCAAGAATGCCGGAAAGGTCGGAAAGATATTTGTATTCGGCTGTCTTTCACAGCGTTACATTTCTGATATGCCAGCATTGATTCCGGAAGTGGACGGATGGTTCGGTGCGAGGGACATTGATCCGATTGTGAAGGCTCTCGGCGTGAAGGTGCATCCGGAAAGGCGGACGGAGCGTGTGAGGACGAGCAAGAAGCTGCCTTACGCTTATCTGAAGATTTCGGAGGGGTGTGACAGGCGCTGCTCGTATTGCGCGATTCCTTTCATCAGGGGTGCGCATCGTTCTGTGCCTATAGAGGAACTGGTGAAGGAGGCTACTGTGCTTGCTTCTGAGGGCATCAGGGAACTGGTGCTGATAGCTCAGGACACCACTTATTACGGACTGGACCTGTATCACAGGCGTGCTCTGGGAGAGTTGCTCCAGAGGCTGTCTGAGATTGACGGTATAGAGTGGCTGCGTGTGCATTATTCGTATCCGGCTGATTTTCCGGAAGATGTGCTCGACCAGATGGCTACGAATCCGAAGGTGTGTCGGTATATGGACATTCCTTTGCAGCATGTGGCTGACAAGGTGCTGGACATGATGCATCGTCACGTGGACGGGGCCTGGACAAGGGCTCTCATAAAGAAAATGAGAGAGAAAGTGCCGGGAATCGTGCTGCGTACCACTATGATCGTGGGACATCCGGGTGAGGGTGTAAAGGAGTTCAATGAACTTCTCCAGTTCGTGAAAGAGGCTAAGTTTGAGAGACTTGGAGCGTTCAAGTACTCTGAGGAGGAGGGGACTTTCGATGCTCTGAATTTCAAGGACTCCGTGATGCCGAAAACCAAACAATCACGGCTTGACAGACTGATGGAATTGCAGAATGGTATATCATTTGCTTTCAATTCCAGCCGTGTGGGCTCGCAGGTGAGAGTGATAGTCGATGACTTCAATGATGGGGTGTTCGTATGCCGCAGCGAATTTGAAAGTCCGGAAGTGGACGGTGAGATTATGGTGCGTTACGACAGTTCCGTGATGACTGGGGAACCGCAGGCTTATGTGGGCGGTTTCATGAACGTCAAAATCGTGGAAGCCGGTGATTATGACCTTGTTGCCGAGTTCGTATCTTTGTAAATATTATAGACTATGAAACCGATTGTTTCTGTTGCATTGGCAGCCGTGGCTGCTGTCGTGTTGTCATCCTGTGATCCGCAGGCGTTCAGTTTGAATGTGGAGATGCGTTATCCGTCGAAGTCCGGCATTGACCTTGCCGGCAAGTCCGTGGCGGTCGTTTATCTTGAGGACAATGCGCAGAGCGATTCGGTGTTCTGCAAGTATATGGCGAACGGTTTTGCCTCAGCCCTGGAGAAGGATTATTTCTCCGGAGAGGAGGCGATTCCTATCTATAAGCGTTCCAAAGACGGTTCTGCAAGCTATGCCTCAAAGGAGAGTCTGGTGAATATGGTGATGGAGACAGGGGAGGACATCGTATTCCTTTTCGACTCTCCTGAGTTCGGCGAACTGTCCGTGGGCGATATGCAGGCGGCTTCCGACGGGCTTTCCGCCCAGTATAAGGTCAATGTCCCTGTGCATATCCGTCTATACGCGTTCGACAGTATGGGAAAGGTGGATACTGTATATACCTGGGCCGGCAGCAAGACGATTTCTGATAATCTGAAAACGGATTTCTATACGGTGCCGGACAATGTCCCGTCTCTTTTCTGGCAGTCCCTTTCCAAGCCGGGCGAGAAGTTCGGCAACTTGTCAGCAAGGATTTTTTCTCCGCAATGGAAGAATGAGCAGCTGACGGTATTGTATTTCGATTCGCCTTCACAGTGGCAGGCGGCATCGTTGGCGGCCTATGATTTCAAGTGGAAGGAAGCGATGGAAATCTGGATGTCCCTGACTGACACCAAGAGTATGATGAAGCGTTCCTGCGCAGAGTACAATATCGCTCTCGCTTGTTATATGCTCGGTGACAAGACATTGGCTCTCAAATGGTTGGACAGGTCTGACGAGGATTATCCCATCTCGCTCTCCAAGAATCTGAGGAAACTGATTACAGCATCGCGGTGACGTTCGCGTAATATCTCTTGGTGACGGGGATGCTGGTGGTTTCCGGTGTGTCAATGTCCGCGAACACCAGTCCGTTTTCGTCTTTTTTCAATATCCTGATATGCGCGGGATTCACGAAGTATGAGCGGTGGCACCGTACCAGTGAATTTTTGGCGCAGATGTCCTCGATACTCTTCATGGAGTTTCGCAGGACATATTTTTTCGTCTTGCCGTCTTCTATATAATGTATGTTCACGTAGTTCTCTTCTGCGCTGATATAGTAGATGGACGAGACATTGACCACCAGTTTCAGCATCTTTCTGGAGTCGTAGAACCGGATTCTGTCGTCCGGGCCTTCTTCGGCTTTTTCTGCCTGCTTCTTCCGCAGATGGGCGAGCAATGCCAGGTAGATAACCACGTACGGATAGACGGTGGTCAATGCCATTGTCCCGAATGACCAGGCTGCTGCGCTGAAATACGAGATTGCGGTGCGTTTCATCAGCCAGATGTACAGGCCCATGAACAGTGACGCGGATACCATGTCCATCAGGCACCAGAAGAGGTAGGCGGTCCTGTTGATTTTTCTCCTGAAAATGTAGAGAATGCTTCTGCTCAGGCCTTCACTTGCGGCGATTATGCATGTCAGCATCGCCAGGTGGAACGGATATACCAGTTTCATGTCGCTGAAGTAGCCCTCTGCTCCATATGGTGTGTAGATCATCATGAAGCAGAAGAAAAACGCTGGAATTGCAACAATGTGCACCGTCTGCGGCCAGAATTTCCTGAATATTTCGTTGATGTCGTTCATAACATTATGTTGTGACGAATGCAAAAATACTCTTTTTTCGTCACTATATATCTGTTTTTGTCACTGAAACGTCTGTTTTGTCACAAATCCTATACCGTCATCACCTTTATTTCCCTGAACTGCCGGCCTTGTTTATTTTTGCAGCGTGTTTAGTAATCCTTAAAAAATAACTTGGCATTATGATGGGTAACAAGATTGTTTCATTCGGTGATTCGGTCATGAAAGGGATTATCACCGGAAAAAATACAGAAGATAAGGGCAGAGGCCGTTATGTGATTTCGGACTCTGGATTCGCGGCTCTCTGTTCTAAGCGGATGGGTGTCGATATAGAGAATTATGGACGTTTCGGCAATACTGTAACAGGCGGCATGAAGGATGTGACCAGGCATACGAGGCAGATCCGGGATTCGCAGTTTGCGTTTCTCGAGTTCGGGGGCAATGACTGCAATTATGACTGGAATGCCATCGCGGAGCGTCCTGACGAGGACCACGTGCCCCAGACTACGCTGTCGATGTTCCGCGAGACGTATGAGAGCCTGATTGTAAAGGTAAGGGAACTGGGCTGCATTCCGGTCATGCTTTCGCTTCCGCCCATTGACTCCATAAAGTTCTACTCCTATATCTGCTCTGGTTTCTGCACTGAGAAGCGGAACAATGTCCTGAGGTGGCTCGGCGGCACTGTGAATACGATAGGGAACTGGCATGAGATGTATAATCTGGAACTGTACCGGATTGCCGCGGCAGAAGGTGTCAGGCTCATTGACATAACTACCTGCTTTCTTTCCCGCAGGGATTTTACCGAGTTGTTCTGCGACGACGGTATGCATCCGAACGAGGCAGGGCACCATATCATATCAGACGCCATCTGCGCGTCGTTTGTGTAACTCGTAGATGGCGTAAGTATGAATTTTTTGTATCGATTTGTGTTTCAGGCGATTGTGACGCTCTCGATTCTGAGCTGGAATGTTCCGGACGGGGCATTGACATCCACTACATCGCCGACTTTCTTCCCCATGAGCGCAATGCCGATAGGGGATTTGCAGGATATCTTGCTTTCCTGAAGGTTCATTTCGTGCGGGCTTACCACCGTGTAGGTCATACGTACATTGGTGGCAAGGTTCGTGAACTCTACCTTGCTCAGGAGCGAAATCTGGTCCTTGGGCAATGCCTTGGTGTCGATGATTCTCGAATACTGCAGTATCTTCTGCAGGAAACGGATTCGGCTTATGGCCTTGGCCTGTGCCCTTCTTGCCGCGCGGTATTCGAAGTTCTCACTGAGGTCCCCCTGTGCACGCGCCTCTGACAGGGCATCCTTTATCCGGGGATACTCCACGTCAATGAGGTTGTTCAGTTCTGCCACGATTTCGTCGTAGCGTTCCTTTGACAGATATTCCACGGCTATTCCAATTTGTTATGTTTGTAATACTATTGTGTTTTGCTCGCTTGCGGGAGTTTTCTATTGCGAAGGTGAAAAGGCCCTCGCTCATTTTTTTGTCCACGTTACCCCTCACCTAAATCCTCTCCCTCGAGGAGAGGACTTACTATCGCCCCACGGGCTCAAAATCGGTGTTCCGCTTTGCGCAACTTGATTTTTATTGCTTTTCCTATCCGTTGAGTTTTGCTGTGGCTTCGAGGTCGAGGGCTTCTGCAAGCACGCTGATAGGGTTCTTCACTGTAAATCCGGTGGACATCTCTATCTGCCATTTGCAGGTTTCGCAGTCGCAGGCCACGAAGTCAGGTCCAACCCGTCCGATCTGGTCGAAGAGTGGCTTTCCGATGGCCTGGGACACTTCGTAATTCTCTTTCTTGAAGCCGTATGTTCCGGATATGCCGCAACAGTTGCTGTCCAGCATGGTGAATTCCACTCCCGGAATCATCTTGAGCAGCGAGGTGGAGAAGATTCCCCAGCCGAGTTTCTCGAGGTGACAAGGTGTGTGGTATGCAATCCGTGCCTTGTAGTCTTTCTTGAATGCGAGTTTGACTTTGCCCGTGTCAATGAGGCTGTAGATGAACTTGGTGGCAAGAAGCAGGCTGTCTCTTACTCCGGAGTTGTCTATTTTCAGCAGGTCCTTGTACTCGTCGCGCATCGTAAGCACGCAGGTGGATGAGGTCGTGAGCACTTTCATGTCCTTGTCCACGGCCTTCTGGAGCACTTTTACATTGTGCTTGGCGTGTTTCTTGGCGCCTTCGGTCAGGCCGTTCACGATCATTGCCACGCCGCAGCATTTCTCCCCGTCCAGCAGGTTCACTCCGTATCCGAGTGCATTCATCACTGTCACGAAGTCTTTTCCGAGCTGAGGATAGTTGTAGTTCACGTAGCAGCCGTGGAAATATGCTATCTGCTTCTTGAAGGCGGCCTGTTTTCCGGCCGCGTTCTTCTTGAACCAGCTTTCGAATTTCGTACCTGAGTATTTAGGGAATGTACGTCTGTGGTCAATGCCCAAGACACCGTCAAGTATGGCTTTTACCGGCTTGAGAGGCAGGGTGGCATTGACAATGGGAGCGAATGGGCTGGCCAGTGTTCCCATGAAGTCGGTGCTTGCGAGCATCCTGTCCCTGAGTTTCGGTCCGTGGGTGCTGAATTCTATTCTCGCTTCCTGGATGATGTCGGATATTTTTACTCCTGACGGGCAGGCTACGTCGCAGCGTTTGCAGTTCAGGCAGTATTTCAGCGCCTCGTCGAAGAAGTATTTGTTCTTCAGTCTGAGGCGTTCTCCGTCCGGGCCGGCCTGTTTAGGTCCGGGATATTCGGGTCTTACGGGGGTTACCGGGCAATATACAGTACAGATAGTACATTTGATGCACTGCTCGAAATTGTTTTCATTTGTGATTTTTGCTTCCATATTCTATCTGCCTAATATTGAGTCTGTTATATTGAATGCTGTCATGAGTGCAACGCCTGCTCCGCAACCTTCGTGAAGAGGGTTGAATCCGCCGAGCACTGAGCCTGACGCATAGAGGTTCGTTATGCTCCTGCCTTCTTTCCTGACGTGGAATTTCTCGTCAGTGTCCACGCCGAAGCCGATGTATTCCTGTTTGTGGAAGAAGTTCTTGTCGTACCAGGTGTTTCTGTCGGCATTGAAAATGACGTCTGCTCCGAACACCGGTTCATATACTTTTTCTGAGTCGGAAATCAGTCCGTGTCCGAAATAGCTTCCTGAAGCGAGGATGTAGTTTTCGCCTGTCAGCAGGATGTCGCCCATGTTTGCTGTCCTTACTGCTGTCACTTTGTCTCCGTCGAATTCTGCGCCTACTGCTTCGTCGCCTTTGAGGAATGTGCCTCCTGCTGCCTCGAATGCTGTTTTCAATGCCATCTGGTATCTGATTCCGGGTACTGACGGCGGAAGTGTGCCGATGAACAATGTCTTGATTTTCAGATCTTCTGCGATCTTATGTCCTGCGGCATTGTCCTTAAGTCCGAACACGGCCGGAAGTATGATGCAGTCCTCGTCATTGACAAGAGCCTTGATGGCGCCGGTCAGTTTCGTGCGGACTTCTTCCTTGTCCAGCAGTCTTGCGATATTGGTCGCTCTCATTTCGCTCGGATTCTGTCTGAGCCTGCGGATTTCGTCGGTCGTCACGGCTGCGATTCTGCATGCGGTTCCGCGTTTTTCCAATGACTCGGCAATGAAGGATGTGTTGAAATCCAGGAAGCCTTCCACGTTTATTATCAATGCTTTGCTTCCGATTTTCTCTGTCTTGTCAGCGACTGATGCGATGTCTTCGACTGTAAGCCATGCCGGTTTCAATGCTCCTGATGCTGAAATCACGTATCTGTTCCTGGTGGCGTCGCCTTCTACGGGGATGCCGACTTCTTTCAGGAGGGCTTTTATTTCATTGTCATATGCGGCAATCTTCTCTGCGCCGATTTTCGAGTATGGATGTGCGGCGTCCAGGGACGGGATGGCTTTGAGAGGCTCGTCCACGCGTGTTCCGTCGTCAAGTCTTGACAGGAGTCCGAAACCGCCTGAGAAGAAGTGCATTGCGTTCTGTCCGGCTGCGACTACTGCGCATTTCTGTCCGTTTTTCTGTAGCCTGAGTCCGCATACAAGTCCTGCGAGTCCGCCACCTATTATTATTGTATCGAATTTCATAATGCTGCTGTTTTATTCAAATACAGGTGTTTCAGGGGTTGTGCCGTCTTCAGCCTCGTCACCTATTCCGAGACATTCTGAATATATCCATGATGTGAATTCGGCTTCACGCATGGTTTCGCCCCAGGCTACCGGGAACATTCCTTTCCACCTTTCGTTCATGAACTGCACGAGGTCCTGTTTTGCGCGCTGTGTGCATCCGTGTGCTTTGCCGAGGAGTCCGGCTGCACGGCATGCGCAGAGTTCTCCCTGGCATGTTCCCATTCCGACTCTGGTTCTGCGGCGCAGGTCCACCAGGTTGTGTACGTCGAGATGTTCAATGGCATTGACAACCTCGCTTTCAGGTACTTCTTCGCATTCGCAGACGAGGCTCTTTTCTTCTTCGGTGTCGAATTTCAGTTTGGATGCGAAGCTGCCGATACGTCCTGCTGTGGCTTTCTGTGCTGTCGATGGCTTGGTCCAGATGTTCTTGGCCACTTCCTGCACATCTCCCTTGCCGGAGCCCGGAAGCGGTGTTTCTCTTGTTTCACATTTCTTGTCAATGTGGAGTTTTTCGCAGACGAGGTCGGTGGCCATTTCCGCCATGAGACGGTATGTCATAAGCTTGCCGCCGGTTATGGTGATGAATCCCTTGATTCCGTCACGTTTTTCGTGGTCGAACAGCACGATGCCTCGGCTGATGTTTCGGCCGCTGGTGTCGCCTTCTGCTGCCACGAGCGGTCTTACGCCTGCGTAAGCTCTCAGGATTCTGGTGTCGTTCAGGCATGGTGCGAGTTTTTCGCCTTCTGCCAGAAGCAGTTTCACTTCGTCCGGGGTTACGCGCATGTCGTCGCACTCTTCGTAAGGTACTCTGGTTGAAGTGGTTCCGATGACGCAGACTGTGTCGCCCGGTACCAGGATATCTGCATTGGCCGGCTTCCTGCATCGGTTGAGGACGATGCTGTTCACTCTATGTGCGAAGATGAGGAGCGCGCCTTTGGCCGGGAACATGCTTATCTGTGCTCCTGCCATTTCGGCAATGTGATGACCCCAGATTCCTGCTGCATTGACGATTATCTGTGCTCTGTATTCTGCTGTCTCGCCGGTTTTGTGGTCGAGGACTTTTACGCCGGTGATTCTGTCCTGTTCGCGCAGAAATTCTGTAACTTCCGTATATACAAGGACTTCCGCTCCGTGGAGTTTGGCGTCAACTACGTTTGAGGAGCATAGTCTGAACGGGTCCACTGATCCGTCCGGCACTCTTACGGCGCCGATGATGTCCGGATTGACTGACGGTTCGAGCCGTATGGCTTCTTTCGGATCTATCACTTCGGCCTTGATTCCGGCTTTGGTGCATGATTCCACGAATTTGGCCTGATATGCGAGGTCGTCTTCCGGTAGTGTGATGAAGAAGCCTGACGTGTCATCTACGCAGTGGTTGGCGATTTTCTTGAGAATCATGTTCTCCTGGATGCATTCGGCTGCGGATTCCTGATCTGTTACGGCGTATCTCGCTCCGCTGTGAAGCAGACCGTGATTTCGTCCTGTGGCGCCGTCAGCGATGTCGTGACGTTCAATCAGCAGGACCTTCAGGCCTCTCAATGAGCAGTCTCGTGCGGTTCCTGCGCCGGTGATGCCGCCACCGATGACGATGACGTCAAATTCGTTTTTCTGTGTTCCGGACATTGCGATATAATAAAAGTTAAAGTGTAAATCTAAGTCTGAAACGGAGGCGTTTTTCGGCTTTGTGGCAGCGGTGCTTCTCTTGCGTTGAAGTTTGTTCCGCTGAAACTGATTCGCTTCTCTTGCGTTGAAGCTTGTTCCGCTGAAACTGGTTCGCTTCTCTTGCGTTGAAGCTGTTTTTTTCCTGCCTTTAAGCCGAGGTGTTCCGCACTTTCGTTTCAAAATGCAAATATAAGAATTTGTTTTCATTCCGAAACGGATTTTACTTTCAAATTTCGTGTTCCGGCTTCAATTTTGTCTCAGATTTTAGTGCCCGGGGTGGAATTTTGCCAGGACGGGGTCGTGGGGCTTGGTCACGGGTGCAGATTGCGGGGTTTCGCCCCCGTCGGCTTTCATGTATGTTGTCCCGAACTGCGGCAAGAGCCCGCTCTGCTCAGGGTGCTTCGCAAGCGGAATTCCTCAGGGAAGGCATCTTCAGATGCCGGGCCGGAGTTGGCGGGCAGGGAAAGCTGTGTGGCGATGGAAAGCCCGCAGGCCCTGATGTGCCCCCTTGAAAATTAACAAGTCGTCATCAGACGACCGGCCGGGTCCGTGTATTTGCGATAGCAAATACACGGAGGACGCAAAGGCCGCACGGAGTGTCAGGGTTTGGGACAGAGTCCCAATGAAAACATAAGGTTAGGGGGATTGAGATAAGCGGGCTATGCCGCTGTTCGGGTTCCCCATCATAGTGATGGCCGCCCTGTGCACATCATGAAAACAAGTTAAGTTACAGTGCGCCTGTGTCTGAGGATGTCCTAGGATTCACGTGTGCAAATCAGGCCCTTCTGTCCCCGTCGTCTGGATTTCCGGAACTTTTACTGGATAGCAATGTCATCTGCCCTATAAATGCATATCTTTGTAATCTCATTACATTAAATAGGTGGTGATAAAAAGTAGAACGGAAAATGGATAAGAAAAATAACAGTAAGTTGGATTCCGGTAGAAGATGAAATGAGGAGGAAAAGAAGATGAAAAGAGGAGGAGAAAAAAGAAAGAAGAGGGGATGAGGATGGAAAAGAAGAGTGGAGGAAAAGAAGATATACGAGAGAAGTGGAAAAGAAGATGAGATGAGGATGAAGCGAAAAAGAAGATGAGATGAGGATAAAATATGATTTGAAACAATTCCAGTTCGTAAAATGCAAAATGTATTTCGATTAAGATTAGGAGCATTACTTCATTTTCTGATAGCAGTTGGTCATTTGATTTGCCTCTTCTTTTTAGAGGATGCATTCAGGGCTTATGGAATTTTAGATGAAATGAAGCATCTCTGTTTTGGGCAGGAATGGCTGTTGTATGTTGTTACGGTTTGCTTGGCAGCTGGCTTTACGATTGCAGGCTTTTATGCGCTCGCCGCTGCTGGCGATATCAGAAAGCTACCATTGCGGAGATTGGTGATGATAGCAATTGTTGGCCTGTATTCTATCAGAGTTATAGTCGGGATTGGTTGGTTGTTGTATGCGTTTACTTATCTGCAATTCTTCTCGACCTTAGTGCCGGCGTTTCTCGTCTATTGCTATCTTCCCGGATTGAAACGAGATGTTAATAATCAAATGCTCCCTTAAAGAGGAGATAATCGAGCACTTCTCTAAGGTGATAATCGGGCCCTTCCTTAAGGAGATAATCGAACACATCAAGAATAATATGTATTTTCGCATTCATGATAAAGAAATTTCCTATTATACTTCTCGATTTTACAGGCATATATGATTATGAATCGTTTGCCTCTGGTCATAACATCACCCATGTTGATTGCCGCAACATAAATGGTGTGGACTGCTATTGTGATGAGGAAGGAAGG